>ENA-OPMP01000216-OPMP01000216.1-human-gut-metagenome-genome-assembly--contig:-NODE-216-length-29164-cov-2.684015_pt1 | contig 29164 bp, 25 predicted proteins | sample MGYA00241527_ERZ501751 | MGnify/ENA primary metagenome ERZ501751 (study PRJEB25962, sample SAMEA2042647) | human gut metagenome | biome: human gut; feature: human-associated habitat; material: faeces... | reverse complement strand
CGCCCAGCGCTGCCGCCAGACAACGCGAAAGCTCATTGGCTCCGCCGATGTGACCTGCAAGCAGAGGAATAACAAAGCTGCCGCGTTCGTCTACCGAAATAACCGCAGGGTCCGTCAGCTTGCTTTTGATAAAGGGCGCGATAGTACGCACCGCAATACCAACAGCGCCGACGTAAACCAACGCCTGACATTTGTTGAAAACAGCTGCGCAGGCACCGTTATGGTCCGGCAGCATCGGGGCAATGCCCGTCTGCTCCGCATATTTCGCTACAGTCTGCAGCTCCGTTTCATAACCGATGCTGTGCAGATATTCGGCAACTTTTTTGCTCAGCTCCGCGCCACGCTCCGAAAAGGAAAATATAGCCGCGCGCATAGCTTATTTAACCTCGGGCTTAACGTCCAGTTTAGTCGGGTCTGCTTCACGGAAGCCGTGAGCGAAGGTCGGGTTGTACAGCTCGCTGCGGTCATAAGCATTGCCCAGAAAGCCGCCGACAGTAATCAGCGCAGTTTTGTTGATACCGTATTTAGCAGCGTTTTCTGCCAGGGTACCAACGGTGCAGCGGATAACCATTTCATCCGGCCAGGATGCTTTGTAAACAATAGCAGCCGGAGTATCGTTTCTATAACCGCCTCTTACGAGCTCGGTCTGCAGTTTTTCCAGCATGCCGCTGCTCAGGAAAATAACCATAGTTGCCTTGTGGGCAGCATAATCAACAATCTTCTGATGGCTCGGAACCGGAGTACGGCCTTCCATACGGGTGATAATAACGGATTGGCTTACGTTCGGCAGAGTGTATTCAGCCTTCAGGCAAGCAGCAGCAGCGCAGAAGGAGCTTACGCCGGGACCAACCTCGTAGTCAAGGTTGTAGCTGCGCAGCAGGTCAATCTGCTCGCGATGTGCACCGTAAATGCTGGGGTCACCGGTGTGCAGGCGTACAACCAGCTGGCCTGCCTGAGCTGCGGGAACCATAGCAGCAATAACCTCTTCCAAGGTCATGGTTGCGCTGTTCATAATAGTACATTCCGGTTTGCAGTATTTCAGCAATTCCGGGTTAACAAGGGAGCCTGCGTAAATAACCAGGTCAGCCTTTTCCAAAAGCTCTTTACCTTTTACAGTAATTAAATCAGCTGCACCGGGACCAGCACCAATAAAATAGATCATTATTCATCAAACTCCTTTTCTTTAACCAATATTACAGAGAAATAGCTGCTCTTAGGATCTACTTCTTCAAGGTTACGATAGATTTTTTCACCCGGCAGGCCGCATCTTTCAACCATACCGGAATTTTTAATGAGCTTACGCTCGCGCAGCTCGTCAACTACACGGCCGATTTCGCTTGCAGATTTCATCAGCACCTTGTTGCCAGGGCCATCTAGGAATGCTGCGGACTGTTTGTAGCTGCCGGGCAGAACAATCAGCGGTTCCGCTCTTTCGCACAGGGAAGTGTTCAGCTTAGCTGCAACAGCGCAGATAGAGGTTACGCCCGCAACCAGCTCTGCATCATAGCCATCCTTCAGCACCAGCTTATGAACGTAAATGCAGGTTGCATATACGGTAGGACAGCCAAGAGTGATGAATACAACGTTTTTGCCTTCATCAAGCAGCTTTTCAATAGCATCGGCACCCTCGCGGTGTGCTTTGTCCATTGCTGCCATATCCTTAGTCATAGGCATATAAACAATCAGCTGGGGTTTTGCATCAAGATCTACTACGTGATTAACGATTTCCTTAGCCGTCATTACGTCGGTATCTCCCTTAGGCAATGCAACAACGTCACATTCCTTCAACAGGCGTACAGCCTTCAGGGTCATTAATTCCGGGTCTCCGGGACCGATACCAACACTATAAAGTTTGCCTCTCATTCTCTCATACTCCTTTTTGCTTATGTAGCTGGATTAATTCGTCTGCGTACTTGGTCTTGCCCAAAATGCCATAAACATTGGAAAACATCAAAGCAGCCGTTTTTATTTTGCCATGCACTCTATGCTGCATGTAAAAATCAATTTTTTCCGTAACCTTGTCCATTACAGGCTCAAAAATTTGCTCCCGTTTCAGAACCTTAGTCACCTCATCGGTAGTAAGGCAGCCGTAAATCTCACGTCCTACCTCCACCGAAGCTCCGTGGAACATCGCCTCCAGAGCAAACAGCTCCGTGCGGCAGTCCGCGTACTTGGAATGTGTATTCATTACGCCCTGCGCCACCTTCACCAGCTTACCGGAATGGCCGATAAGCAGCAAGGTTTCAAAGCCGCAGTAAACAGCATAATCCAAAAGCTCACCCACAAAGTTACTGCAGGTAACATGACCTTCAAGGTCAAGCTTCATTTCATCGCGGGTAAAATCCTCGCCGTAGTTACCGAAGAACACCAACAGATTTTTATTGCCGCGTGCCTTCTGCGCTCTGATTTCCACATACATCGTTTCAATCAGTGCCTTTTCACTCATCGGCTCAACAATGCCACTGGTTCCTAAAACCGACAGACCGCCGATAATACCAAGACGGGGGTTGAAGGTTTTCTTGGCAATTTCTACACCTGCGGGAATAGAAATCGTCAGCTTCATGCCGCCGTTATAACCGGCAGTCTCCATAGCCTTGCCAACCTCCTGCGTAATCATTCTGCGCGGCGTGGGATTAATTGCCGGTCCGCCGACAGCACATGCCAGACCTGGCTTAGTCACCCTGCCTACGCCTACGCCGCCATCCAGCTCAATACCGCTGCCATCAGTCCTTTCGGCTCTGGCATAAACCAGTACACCGTTAGTATCATCAGGATCGTCACCGGAATCCTTGCGGATTGCGCAGCTGACGTAATCCGGAGTCATCTCTACATCCAAAGGCTCGAGATCAAGTACGATGCCCTTGGGAGTGTCAATGCGCACAGTTTCAACGCGCTCGCCTGTCAGCAGCATGATTACTGCTGCCTTGGATGCGGCCGTTGCACAGCTGCCGGTAGTATAACCACAACGCAAAACCTTTCCTTGCGAAAACTGATATTCTTCCAAAGTGCAGCTCCTTCACAATTAATTTTCCCATCTGATAGGGATTATCAATAATAAAAAAAGACTTCTGCCGAATCCGACAAAAGCCATAAAGACAGAATTAACTAATGACAATTATTCCATGCAATTAGCAAACTCAACTGCCTCCATCACCCGTGGATTCAGAATAAAGCATGGGCTGACTGCTGACTTAGACACAAGGCCTTCACAGCGGCGGGACCGTCAGGAGTTAACCATCTTGTCAATTAAGAATGAATCACCCACACCAATAACCTGTTCCATTATATCATAAATAAATAAAATTTCCAATACTTTGCATAAGAAAAAGCAGATAAGCCGAAGCCTATCTGCTTGAAACTCTTAGAGAACACGGCAAGCGCCGTAATAACGTGCGCCCCAATAGCCGGTAAATGCGGAAGAAACAGTTACGCCGGTGCTGGTGCCTGCATGAATGAAGTTGCCGTCACCAACATAAATACCAACATGAGAAGCACCCGGTTCATATGTGGTAAAGAAAATCAAATCGCCGGGACGAAGCTGGCTCATGGAAATCTGACGGCCGGAGTAGAACTGGCTGTCAGCCATACGCGGCAGATATATACCGGCTCTGGCAAATGCATACTGGGTAAAGCCGGAGCAGTCAAAACCATAAGGAGTAGTTCCACCAAATACATATGGAGTACCGATGACACTGTAAGCAGAACGCAGTACGTTGCGTACAACGGAATTGCTACGATTAGGAGGCATCTCCCTGTTCATCAGCGCTCTATAAGTATCTGACCCTACAATACCATCAACCTCTAATCCTTTATCAGCTTGGAAGTTTTTAACAGCTCTTTCAGTTTCGGGACCGAAATCACCATCTATATTATTAATAGAATAACTTAATTCTAGCAATCTCTTTTGAATCGCCACTACTTCCTGCCCATCGTCTCCGCGTTGGAAGGAAGCCAAAGCTGTTACAGCACAGCTTAAACTAAACAAAACTGTCATACAGAAAACTAATACTTTGCGTTTGACCACTGGCACCTACATCCTTTCTTCTTTTTTAAGACATACTTATTATACCACAAAATACCGTTTCTGTAAAATGCTAATTTGTTATAATATTAATGCGCTTATTTTGCTTTATTTTCGTTTATTTTGTTACAGTTCTGCAGATGGCGCGCCACTAAATATAGTGGTCTATGCTTGATTTCTTCAAAGATACGCCCAATATATTCGCCCAGGATACCTATCCCTACAAGCTGAATTCCTCCAAGAAACAAAACACTGACTGTAGTAGTTGCCCACCCCGGAACGGCATCGTTGGTCACAAATTTCACATAAAAAACATGGCCCAAAAGCAGAATACTGCACATACCGAAAACAATACCGATGTAAAAAGCCCAGCGCAAAGGCAGGTTGGAAAAGGCTGTAATACCGTCCAGCGCAAAGTGCAGCATCTTGTGCAGGTTGAACTTGGAACGTCCCGCAAAGCGTGGCGGTGCTACAAATTCCACCACAGTAACGTGAAAGCCGAGTGTATTTACCAGACCGCGTATAAAACGCGCACGCTCGCGGTACAGCTTGAAGGCATCAACCGCAATTCTGTCCATCAGACGGAAATCACTGCCGCCGGGAGTAATTTCTACTTTAGATAAGGTGTTGATAAGCTTATAGTAGGCTGCGGATGTCAGGTTCTTGAAGAAGCCCGCATCCTCCGTAGCCATGCGCTTGGTCTGCACAATCTCGTTGCCTGCTTCCCAAAGGCGCAAAAGCTCGGGAATCAGCTCAGGCGGATGCTGCAAATCGCCATCCATCGTAATAACCGCATCACCGTCGGCATGATCAAGTCCACAGGTAAGCGCCATCTGGTGACCGTAGTTACGGCTCAAAAGATAGGCCTCCACATGCTCGTCCTGCGCCGCCAGCTCTGCCAGAATCAGCGCGCTGCTGTCACGCGAACCGTCGTCAACAAAGATAATATTGTAATCATAGGCTTCCTGCTGCATAACAGCGGTAGCATGCTTGTGAAATTCGTGCAGGTTATCTTCTTCATTAAATACCGGCACTACCAAAGAAACTTTTTTCTTCATTATATTACACCACTTATTCTTCTGCCAAAAAATCTGCTCAAATAAAATCAGACAAAAAAGGCTGCCATCAGGCAGCCGTTTTGCAAGGTATGAGTACTCAATAAGCCGAGTTCTGTTCCGCGAAGCGGTGATGATCATTTATCTAGTCTTACAGTTACCTGCAAGCTCAAGCGACACAACCCGGAAGGCTCAGCGGGCAGCTTCATCCCTCCCCTATTTGGTCTTGCTCCGGATGGGGTTTACCTAGCCGGCCTGTTACCAGACCGCTGGTGCGCTCTTACCGCACCGTTCCACCCTTACCTGCAAATGCAGGCGGTACACATTTCTGTGGCACTATCCCTGAGGTCACCCTCGCCGGACGTTATCCGGCATCCTGCCCTGTGGAGCTCGGACTTTCCTCATCTGACTTAAAGCCAGCCGCGATCATCTTTCGTACTCAACTGTAGATTTTAGCATATTTATTCCGCTTAGTCAATAGCAGCGGCTGCAGTATTATTGTCGCAAAGCATACTGAAATCAAACTGAACTGTCACGAAGCTTCCCCCAAATGTTTTTCTACCCAAAGCAAACCTGCCGGCTGACTCACGTCAGGCGGCAGGCCCATAAACGCTTTATTCAGTTGTCGCAGGTTTAATTATGCTTCCTTATGTTCAGCGATAATTTTTTCTGCCATCTTAGGCGGAACGTCTTCGTAATGGTCGAATTTCATTTCGAAGGTTCCCTGACCTTGGGTAATTGCGCGGAGGTCTACGGCATATTCCGAAATCTCTGCATAGGGTACCTGAGCATTAACTACGCTCAAGCCGTCTTCTACGCTCTGCATACCGAGAATGCGACCGCGTTTAGAGTTCAAATCGCCGATAACATCGCCCATCATAGAATCGGCACAGGTTACGTTTAAGCTGTAAATAGGCTCAAGCAACACCGGCTTGCATTGTTCCATGGCCTTCTTGAAGGCGATATTGGAAGCAGTTTTAAATGCCATTTCAGAGGAATCGACAGTATGATACGAACCATCAAGCAGGGTGATACGCATATCTACAACCGGATAGCCTGCAAGGATACCCTTTTCCATAGCTTCACGCATACCCTTTTCAACAGCAGGGATATATTGGCGAGGTACTGCGCCACCGAAAATCTTATCTACAAACTCAAATCCACCTCCGGGCGGCAGGGGTTCCATTTTAATAACTACGTGACCATACTGGCCATGACCGCCGGACTGTTTCTTGTGCTTGCCTTCTACTTCGGCAGAGCCACGAATAGTTTCGCGATATTCGATAATCGGTGCTTTGAGAACAGCCTCAACACCAAATTTACGCTGCATACGCTCCATGATTATATCAATGTGCTGGTCGCCCATACCGCTGATTAAGGTTTCCTTGGTAACAGGGTTCTTGGTAACGATAATCGTCGGGTCTTCATCCATCAGACGATTCAGAGCGGACATGATCTTTTCCTCATCACCCTTTTTCTTCGGGTAAATTGCTCTGGTGTACATCGGCAGCGGGAAGTTAATGGGCGGGAATTCAACCTCAGAATTCTTGTCGCAGAGGGTGTCACCGGTAGAGGTATATTGCAGCTTGGCAACTACACCGATATCACCGGCAGGAACCTGCTTCATAGGAATCTGAGCCTTACCACGCATTGTGAAGATGTTAGCAATACGCTCTTCTTCTTCACGGCGGGAGTTATAAACTACGCTATCTGCTTTAATTGAGCCTGAGAATACACGGAAATAACTTAGACGGCCAACAAAGGGGTCGGAAGTTGTCTTAAATACCAACGCTGCCATCGGAGCATTGGCGTCACGCACTTCTTCTTCGCCGGTTTCTTTATCCATAACGATATAGTCGTTCAAAATTGCCGGATAGGTAAAGTCGATGATAGCGTTCATCAACCGACCAAGACCAATGTTCTTGTAGGCACTGCCGCAAAGCATAGGATAGATGATAGCCTGACGAATGCCCTTAATCAGACATTTCATAATTTCCTCGTCGCTAATCTCTTCTCCTTCCAAATAACGCATCATGCAATCGTCATCTGCTTCAACCGCAGCCTCTACCATCTTTTCGTGGGCAGCAGCAGCAGCCTCTTTATACTCATCCGGAATCTCTATTTCATCGGAGCCATTACCGTTGGTACGATAGGCCTTCATTTTGTAAAGGTCTATAATACCCTGGAAGTTTTCCTCCTTGCCCAAAGGCAGCTGTAACGGCAGTACATGCTTACCGAACTTACCACGCAGGTTATCCAAAATGCTATCAAAATCAGCGTTCTCACGATCCATCTTGTTGACAAAAATGATACGCGGCAAACCGGCTTCTTCAGCCAGCTTCCAGCATTGTTCGGTACCAACCTGTACACCGCTGGTTGCGCAAACCACGATCAACGCACTGTCTACTGCTCTAAAAGCTCCTTTGACCTCGGCAACGAAGTCAGCAAAGCCGGGAGTGTCGATGAAGTTAATCTTGGTATCACGCCATTCAACAGGTGCCAAAGTGGCGTTAACGGAGACCTTACGTTTGATTTCCTCGGGTTCATAGTCAGTGGTGGTAGCACCGTCTTCAACCTTGCACATTCTGCTGATTGCTCCGCTGCGATACAGCAGGGCTTCGGTAACGGACGTGGTTCCTGCTCCACCATGACCCACAATGGCCACATTTCTAATCTTATCTCCAGTGTACTCTTTCATGATAAATCCCCCTTTATCAGGCATTTGTTATGACTAGTATTTCGCTGATATTACCTATTTATCCTGCTTTTTGTGAAAAATTTCTCATAATTTTTTAAATTCACTTAAAATTGTAACGCATATTACAGTTTTTCAGGAGAAGGGGGTGTTAGGCGAACAGGCCCTGCTGTCTTTCCAGACAGGATTGCATTTTACGCTCGGTAATTCTGTCCTCCTCACCCACTTCGCCCAAAAGCAAAGCCGAACCGGGATGATGCTGCTGCCTGTTTTTCTGCACCATCGCATTATTGAAGTTGGCATAGCAATAGCGGCAGCCGTTGCGACAGGTATTGTAGGCACCGATATCGACGCTTGCCACGCAACCGCATTCTTGGCGCTGGTTCTTGTCCTTGCCAACCTTCAGCGGACAGCCGAGCAGCTTTTCAAACAGGCCGCCGTCGATGCAGTGCGCATGCTTAATGCCATATTTATCCAGCTCGATGCCCTCGGCGCAGGTTGCCAGCTCCAGGCCGTAGCTGTGCGCGATTTCTGCCAGCGCCTTCGCCATAGCGTCCATCTGCTCCAGGCTCCACGGCTGCATTGCCAGCCCCTGCATGTTGCGTTCGGTTTTAGCATACATATCCAAAAAGCTGATAGTGCACTGCTTCGTATACGGCGCCAGCTGCTTAGCCAGCTCCGCAAAGCGCTGCACATGATAATTAAAGGTATATTTATTGTTGAGCAAAATCGGATCATAGCGCCAGATAACGCGCTCCGGCCCCAGCATGTCGCTCAGACGCTGAAAGCCGGGCACGATGAACTTGTCCTTTGGAGGCACGCCTGCCTCCACATCCTGCTCATAGCCGTTGAGCGTAAACTGAAAGTAATACATGTAATCCTTAAGCAGCGGCAGCTTATCAAGCATCGGCAGCGGGTTCTTCGTCCAGAAGACAATGCCGTCCACCACCTCCGGATTAAGGCTGATGCGGCTCACCTGATGCGCGTTCATCGGATTGCGCGCCAGCACGTAGCCTTCCTTGATGCGTTGCATAAACCAGTCGGAATAATATGTCGGTATATCGGTTCTTCTACTTGCACTTATAATCATCGGCATTAAGCCACCTTTCTGAACGTAAAGATTTGGTATCTAATGTATTTAGTCTTCAGCATCGGCTGATTGCGGTTTTCTGCACACAGGTCGCAGGAACGGCAGCCGTTAAGATAATTGTCGCACATGTAGGGCAATTTGTTAAGCATATCATAGGTGCTTTGCAGCGCGTCAATATTAAAATCTCTATCGCAGTTATAAATCATCTTATCCAAGCCTTTATACAAGCTTCCGCTTTTACCGTCAGGCATCATGCCGGCATCCCTGATTGCAGCACAAATCTTATCGGTCTTGGCCATATCGCAATCAAGTGAATATTGGTTGGCACGCATAGAGAACAGGAAGTGTACCTCGTCCTTGGCAAAGCCCTTTTCGGAGATAATGCGGCAGATAGCCTCCAGCTCGGCATCGTCAATCTCGCTGATGGACTTAGGGAAAACATATACATCGGATTCGAGCTCGTCGCAATCATAGAGATAATCGGAAATGTACTGAAGCGAAAAATCAATTTTGTCACCTTTGCAGGCAGCAAATTTATCATTCCAGTCAATAGCATCTACGCCATGATAGCTTACACGGCAGTTTGCCGGCAGAACACGCTTCAAGGACCAGTAATCAACCATATTGCCGCAGCCAAGAGATGTTACCTCCAGTTCCGAACCTGGAGACATGCGCTGCAGCAGTCTGGTATACATTCTTTTGTACTCGTGAGCATAGGCAAGGTCATAACGCATGGCATACAAATCCTGCACAATATAATATCTGTAATCAGGCAGGTTGCCTTCATTAAAGCGCAGGGTGTCGCATTCGCACATAGTATAACCTGATGCCAGTTTTTCTCTAAACTTTTTACCCTTCATGTTAATGTAGTCAGTAATAGAAATCATGTTATCAGCTTCCTTCCGTTTTTTGATGTTTGTACGTTTCTTTCATTAAATAGTATTCTTGGCAGCTTTGCTTTAAGCGCCATATCACGGCCGTTTCCGGTCCGCTTTCTCCCTTCACTTTATAAATCTGCAACGAAATGCAAAATCCGGCACGAAACGGTATTTTTTTATAAAAATTCTTTAGGAAACACCCTAGGCAAATGTTGCGCTAATTTTGTGACAACTTTCTTTTTGTTTGCAAATATGTTTTTATATGGTTAACAAAAGCCCTGTAAGGCGCATAGAATTGGATAAATTTGGAAAAGCACTTGTCAAAAACTGTTCGATGTGTTATAGTAGATTTATCACAACAGGCAAATCATTTGCCAAAGCTCTGCAAGCCTTGCGCCAAGCGCATTTTGCTTTTTGCAGAGGCGGAAAAATACCGCTGTTGTGAGCAAATCGGCTGTTTTTGCTATAAACAGCGTTTCGATTTTCCATTGTAGGGCTTTTAGCCCGCTCTGTGAGCCGTGTGCGAGCCACAGGTGAAAGGCCGGATTACCGCTTGCGGTTTTGTAACGCGATGTCGGGGATTAAATTTTTAGCCATATTATCACCCGTGAAGGGCCAGATTACCGCTTGCGGTTTTGTTACATTATTGCCATGACCGCGCCTAGGCACGATGCAGCGTTAACGGCCAGATTACCGCTTGCGGTATGCAAAAAAAAGACCTGAAGCCTAGATTTTACTCTAGACCTCGGGTCTTTTCGTTTGCGTAAAAATATATTGTTATGCTCTTATGCTGTCAGCTAAAGCGCCGGTTACATTTAATTTTCATTCCCCAAGCACTAATCCTCTTTCCCCAGCGCCGCCTTGCTTACCATCTCCTTGAAATAATCAAGATTATTGCTGCTGATATATACAACCTTATTCTTCCTTTCATCCCTGCCGTTATTGATATTATTCTTCATTCTGTAATATAGCGTGTGTGAGCAATGCAGTGTATTGAAGAAAACAATATCGGCGTTTCTCGTTATATTGATATCCGGATTTCTATGGACTTTATTTTTTTGTGTTTACATAACCGCTTTATTTAGCTTATTAATACTCATCATCCTCCCAATCATCGTCGTCCATTGCCTCCGCAAGCTCCTCCATCTCATATCTTTCCGCATAATCGTTGATAATCAGGTCAACATATTCAGGCTTCACGTGTTCATGCTTATCGAAATACGCAGCCTTTACAGGCTCGTAAATTGCCTTGCGCACCGCGTCCATATCAATATTACAGAACAAAAAGCTGCGGCACGCCTGCAGCTCCAAAAGCTGCAGATAGTTTTCCATCTCTCCCATCTCTTCGCGTGCCAAATAATCGGCGTAGGTCTGCGCCTTACTATCCAACATCTCCTCAGGATGCTTCAGATCCTCCTTGAGCACTGCTTCTCTTTCCGGAAGCTGCCATACTTCCGTCTGTATTTCTTCCCTATCTTCAGCTGTCATTTTGGCAAATGCCTTATCCACCTCTGACGCAAACTCCTCCATCGAATGGCATTCTACACACATTTCTTCCAAAGCCTTATTGATATTCTCTTCCAGTTTCCGGTTCATCTTCTCGTGGAAATCAATTCTCATTATTATCAGCATCCTTTCTTCTTTTCACTCTTGTAATCTACAATTAAAATTATATCCTGCCGGCTCACCTATGACATGGCAAAAAAGGTGCGCGTCGGCTTGCCCTTGCTTTCCTTTTCCCTCTTCCTAAAATTAAAGTCTTGATTACCGCTTACGGTATGCAAAAGCCCGGATTTTACTCTAGCCTCAGTTATTTTCGTTACACAGCTTACTTCAGTTTAAATTAAATGCATCTCCTCCCCCATCATTGCATCCGCCTTCAGCCTTTGCGCATAGTCATTGATAATAATGTCAACATATTCAAGCTTCACATCATCATTCTTGTCAAAATAGATAGCCTTAACAGGATTGTAAATCGCTTGTCTCACCATATCCATGTCCATATCCGTAAACAAAAACCTGCTGCGCATCTGCGTTTCCATAATTTGCAGGTATTTTTCCATAGCCTCCATTTCCTCACGCGCAAAATGATTGGCGTAGGTCTGCGCCTTGCTTGCCGACAGCTTATCGGGTTGCTTCATATCCTCTTCAATCACGCGTTCCTTATCTTCCATATGCCAAACCTTCGTTGCTATCTCCTCTTTGATTTCATCCCCGCTTTGTAACGTAGCTTCATCAACTGGGACATTGAGTTCATCTGTTAAATTACTGCTTTTTTCTTCTTTGAGCTTTTCGTTCATCTTCTCATGAAAATCAATTCTCATTAATATCAACATCCTTTCTTTGAAATTCTTATAAACAATGAATTAGGAAAAAACAACCGGCTGTCAAGCAATATAGCAAAGCATTGCGCTGCAGCCTGCAATCCTCCTTCACTTAATATATCTGCAAAAAAGATATTCAAACGGCACAGAATACAAAAAAAGCAACAAAAAACAGCAGTCCTGCAGAAGCATATCACACCTCTGCAGGGCTGCTGTCGTTATTTTCAATTATAAACCGGTTGCGCTCTCTTTACTGTGCACGCTTATGCATTTACTTCCTGTTTGCTTTTTAAGTAAGCAGCGTGCTTACGCAATTCACGGATACCGCTCAGGATTTTTTCTTCAATCTTTCTGGGTGAAGCACCTTTTTCGTGACGTGCGTGGTTACTGCTGTTGCGCGCCATACGGATAACAGTATAGCTATTGATAATATCTACCAGTGCTGCATCATCCCGCAAATTGCTTGTAAGCTTGCCTTCTTTCATGCCGCACTGCAAAAGATACCCGCGCGAAAGCTGTTTATACGGTAATTTATCAATATTGAAGAGTTTATATAATTGCTCCTCCTTAGTGCCGTTCAACAATTTAGTAAACAGCTTCCTCAATTCTTGTTGGTCAGGAATCTGTTGCGTCAGGTCAAAATATCTCCATGCACCCTCCTCTTCATCCATGGTAAGAAATCTTTTAAGCAATCCTGACAAGCCATCATTATTAGCAATTATATCCTGATATGCTATCTTTCCCGCTATAATCTGCCTAATCTCGCTCAATGCCTTCTTAAAATCATCCTTATCAAAGGTGATAAAGAAATCATGTTTATCAATATCCTGCTGCAATTTCTCCAACTCTTGCTCTACATCCGCATCATCTACGGTTTTCCATTGCTTCAGAAGATTCAACGGCTTCTTCAGCTTCTGCTTAAAATATACCCGTATATCCTCTCGTTTATCTACGTCCTTGCCCCAAATACATAAAAGATAATTGGCAGCAGAAATCTCATCTTTCTTGACCTTTTTATTTATTTCCTTGGCGGTTTCTACATCCAAAGAGTAAAAGCCCTGCTTGGCAATAAATTCCGGCACACGTTCTGTATAAAGTGTCATTGCCTGCTGCAGATACCCCTGCTTAACACACCAGGCTATAATATCCAGATCATCATGCGCAGATAATATAGTTTTGTACGATTCCTTGATTGTAGGCAAAAGCGCTTCAAAAAGCTTGTCATTAGCATCATAGTTTTTGCGCTCCGGATTGGTAAAGGCCTGCATTTTTGCGGCCAACAGCGCACAGGCATCCTGCAGCTCCCCATAACGGCACAGCTTGATGCTTTGGGCAAAATATCCCATAGCGTTCACCAGCTCATACAGCTCGCGGCTCAGACCGCATTCGGCTGTATAAGGCTTTTGCTCATAAATATCAATGTTATAATAATCAGCCAGCTTTTCAACGCTGCCATATTTGGCAAATTCCGTAGCACCCGCAACCAAATCAAAAAAGCGGTATACATCCTGCGAATCCTCTACAAAATTTATCTTTCTGTTAAAAGAAAAATTCGAATATAAAATTTTGCCCATCTGTAAACCACTAAAATTCAACAAACGCATAACTCCCAGCATCATCATGCTGGCATTACGCATACCGCCGGTCATATCCGCATGAATAGTTATATTACCGGCAGCACCTTGCTCCCTTTGGATTTTTTGGGCCTCAGACAGAATGATTGTACCCATATTGCCGATATCAGATAAAGAGCTATCAATAGAATTATTTTCATTATAATCAACAATGATTATATTTTCCGCCGTCACGATTTCTTTAATTCGGCTCGCGAAAAAATGCACTGTTGTCATATCGGTGCCCGGTAACTGTTTCTTGGTATCCTGTGAGGAAAAGAGAAATATTTTATCTATCTTCTGTGAGCGGTCCTGCAAATACGCAGCCAGCTCACGCACTGCCGATTCATTACTGTGCTCGGTCATAACCTCTGCATCATATATCCTATAGCAGCTTGCATTTTTTCTGCCATTGCTCAAAAAAAGTAATAAAAAATTTGTTTCTAAGGTGTTCATTGGTAATCTCCTTATTGCTTCAGGATTTTCTTCAATCATTAAAACACCGGCATTTGCTCACGCGGGAAAAAGGTGCGCAGATAATAATTCTTTTCAAACATCTGCGCATTGTAGGTCAATAGGCCATTAGTGCTATGGCATCTGTCCGCCTCCCACAAATATTCATAAGCCTTTTGACGGAAGATTGGCGGCAAGCCAAAATAGGCCTCTGCTACCGCACCGGTGATTGCAGCAAGGGTATCGCTGTCACCGCCTATGGAAACAGCATTACGGATAGCATCCTCAAAATCAGATGCCTCCAAAAAGGCCTCCAACGCCTGCGGCACAGTGCCCTGGCACGATCCATCAAAGCTGTAGCTGTCGCGAATTTCATCTATAGTAAAATTCAGCTTGTAATAATTTGCTTCGAGATGCTTCTTTATTTCTTCCTTGTTTGCGCCGCTGCGAGCTAAGAAAACGGCAACCGCAGTCGCCTCTGCTCCCTTCAGTCCCTCCGGATGATTGTGGGTAACGCAGGTAACATCATTGCTCAATGCCTTTACCTCCGCCAAATCGTTGCCCACCCAACCGCAGGCACTGACGCGCATTGCGGAACCATTGCCAAAGCTACCGTAGGCATGCATGTTTACATCAAACAGCCATTTACGAAAGCGTCCGCCATAGCCTGCATGAGGAAAGGTATTGCCAAATTTACGCATATAATAAACAGTACTGCTCTGCAGCTGATTGCGCAGCCTGCTGCTGTCGCAATTCATCAGTGCCGCCGCCACCGCCAACGTCATTACGCTGTCATCGGTAATGTGATCAGCAGCAGTAAACAAATCAAAATCCTTGCTTTTAAGATTATTCCATTCAAATCTTGAACCGACGATATCACCAACAATTGCACCTAACATATTCATCCGCCTCCTGACGATAAAGAGCAATAAAACAAGCTCCTGTAATATTATTTATATATAAACAACTTATCTTTAATTATATCACACAGACTTACCTTTGTCTGTTTAAATAATATTTTACTGATTAAAAAAGGCACCCACAATTATTTGCAAGTGCCTTTTCAGCATTTTTACTTGTATCTTACTTTAACCTGTCCAAGGCCCTGTCCCGTAAGGCGTCCTACGCCTGCAAAAACAGCGAACTCGCCCAAGCTGATGAACATCGCCCTGAATTCAGGCGGCAGCAGCGTCAGCTTATAGGTAAAGCTGCCCACAAAGCCGGTTACACCATGCTGCGGCGAAACATTCACCCTTTTGCTGTTGCCCTGCCAGCGCTCCGGCAGCAAATAAGCAGCAGCAATTTCTTTAACCTTGTCCACGGCAAAATGCTCTTCACCGCTAATTTTGTTCCAGCGTTCTGCCAAGGAGCCGAAAACAAGCTCCGGCTTCGGCCAGGGGTAATCATGATCAAAGTAACGGAAGGTTGTCGGCGATATGAAATCCATGGTCAGCTGCGAAACAAGCGGCAGCTCTGCGCATTGGCTCTCCAGATATTCCGTAGTTGTCAGACCTGCCTGCGAATGCTCTCTTTGCGTGCGGTACACATCCTTAACGACAAAGGCAACGCTGCCCACCTGCAACCGAAAGCCGGGATGCAAAAGCTGCAAAACAGCTTTTGCGCTGTCGCCCATCAGGCAGATGCGCCATTTTGCCTGCGTGCCCGCCTGCAGCTGAAAGGTCATTTTTTGCGCAGACTGCTGCAGCTGCAAATGCCCTAAGGAAAAGCTTTTATTGGCAGCATCGTGCATTCTCGCGCTCAGCTCGGCATCCAGCGAGCGGATGCTGTTCAAAAAGGCCGCATGCAGCAGACGCCCGTGGCTAACGGGCAATCTGCCTGCATTTTGCGCCTGTAATTCAAGAACTGCTGCAGCAAGAATCATGGCTTCTTCACCACGTCCTTGATACATGGCAAAGGAATACGACAATTGGCAAGATCTTTATCATTTGGTTCGTTGATATTCATATAAGCAGTTTTCTTTGCCCACTCAGTTTCCTTGAGATGCCCTTCGTCCATGATCATGGCCAGTTCTTCCATTCTTTCCTTATAAAGCTTAAAGGATGCAGATGTAAGCATTTTCTGCATATATGTTTGGAAAAGGTTAATATACTGTTGCTTATCTGCTTTTTCCATACCGCTGTCAAAGCCTGCTTCTGAGAATAAGCTTGTATAATAAGCATCGTTCTGCAAATGCATCTCTGCTTTAAGATGTACGCTGCCCAAACCAATGGATTTTCCCATGCCAAGCTTATAAGCAGATTTACCGTCATCGCCCAAGGACAGCACCTGAGCTAACGCACCAAGCTCTACTGCCGAAAGCTTCTCAAAACGAATTCTGCCTAAAAAGGTATGTCCCGGCTTTAACGGAGCAATTTCTTTGGTTACATTGTTATTTTGATTTTTATCAGTCTTGCTCTTTCGCCAGTCGCAGGTTTTATGCCAATACAGCTTATAGCCACGGATATTGCTGTCTGAATTCCAATGCATAGCCTTGTTATTCTGCGTTTCCAGATAGTTTTGAAAAGATGTCGGATTGGCACCCAATAAAGGAATGGCTCTGTCTTTATTCTCAAAGCTTTCCTTTTTATCATCCTTTAAATAGAGATTTTCAAAGAACACTCTGCTTCCCCAGCTATCCTTGTTGCCGAACATTGCCGCCGTAAAATCTACAGAAGCGCTATTCACCTTGGCAGGAATATGCTCACCAATACTTTTTTTATAGGGAATTCTATACAACGGACCGGAACCAAAATGTCTTACGATATTGTCGTCAGCTACATAGAAGCAGGGTACAACAAAATCATAACGTGCAGCACCTTCAAGGATTTTGGCTTTGCTGTCTCCGGCTTTCCACAAATTCTTATTGATATTGCCAAATTCATCAAACAGTCTGAACTCCGGATTGGTCTTATTACCATTTTTATCCGCATAATAGCTCAGCAAAATTTTCTCAGGTATTTCCAGCCTTACAGACCATTGCGCACCGGTAAACTGATAATAATGCTTTTTGCTGTTCATAGTGCCTGTAAACACATCTACTGTTGTATTATTCCATTCAATAGTACTTACTGTGCGCTTGGCTTTTCTTTCGTCCTTAATACGTTTAAAGGTTGCAGGGCAAATAAAGTAATTTTTACCCTGACGCACAAGAAAACCTGGCTGACTGCTAGGAACATCAATATTCCTTTTGGGATCCTTTGCAGTCATTTCTTTTTTATAGGCTTCACTTAAAGGCTTAAACGGTGAAGCAAAGGTTCTGTAATATAAATATTTATCCGTTACATCGCCATCATCGCCTGTGCGCATCGTACCATTGGTTAAAATCTTAAAATAGTTTTTAATCGCACCGCGCAGACTGCTGCCGGGAATCAGATAATTAGCACCGTCTGTAAAAAACTTATCCTTGCCGTTATTAATGAAGAAAGGTGTAATATTTTCCACTTGAATTTCAAAATAACCGCTATATTTTGCTTCACCACCGGTAAGGAATTCTTTGTAGGCCTGTTGCTCTTCGCCTGCATTAAGTTTTTCGCTGAACGGAGCACTGACAACAACATCATTGAGCTTCACAAAATTATACGGAGCTGTCGGAGTTCCGGTAGGAGCTGCATGAGTTTTACCATTACCAGCATTTTTGTTGCTGCCGCCATAGCCTCTTTTTCCGTTACTGCTGTTATTATTTCCATAATTACGATTGTTATTATTTCTATTACCACCGCCGTGCGTTTTACTACCACGACTTAAGCCATAATCATGTGTCTTGGGCATCACTCATCCCTCCCATCTGCCGGTACAATATCAAGCCAGCGGTAATATGCATAGCCTGCCTGACCGGTTTTTTCGTCGAACTGCACATAGCTACGAGTAAGCAGCTTGTACTCGTCGGCCTGCTCTACTGTCGGCAGCATCAGGCGGATTTTGCGGCCTGCTTCCCACAGCTCGGTAAAGCCCTGGGGTGCAGCACCTGCTACCCTATGACCGAAAAACTGCGAAGCACTGTCTACTGTCGGCAGCTTTTCACTGCCTGCTGCGTCATTGATATACTGCAGATAAAAGCCTGCGCCCTGCTTTTGCAGGTAAACCTCTTCCTCCGCATTAAACACGCGCAGCTGCACAAGGTATTTTTCCTCCAACGCCGCACCGTCGGCAAAAGTAAATTTGCCTGCCTCGTAATAGCCGAAGCGCACGCAGTTGACAAAATGCGCCACAACCTTATATTTAGCGCCCTGCAGTAGCTTCAGCGCCTCTGCCGGCTGAACGTGCTGCTTGATTTCAATAGCAGCATTGTGTTCGCCCAGCGCCTTTTCAACACCAAAAAAATTTTCCTTATCCATTCAGCTCACCTACCAATGCCTGTACACAAGCCTCCAGCTCGTCCTTATTACCTGTCAGCGTAAAGCCGTTCTTGTTTTCCATCGTATAAGTCTTGCCTGCATAATCAATTTGGCAATGCACACCGCGCAGCACACCGCGGCCAACGCCTCTGCCGCTGCCGATGTTCATATTGCCCAGCCACAAATCCTTCAGCAGAAGCAGCATCAGACCGGCTTCTGCCTTGCTGCAGTTTTTCAGGCAGGCCTTCAGGGTAACTGTCTTCTCATCACGCTTTTGCTGCCAAACAGGCTCCTCGCAGAAAAGAGCGCTGTCAATCGTGCTGCCGGTAAAGCGGTCAATACGGTTGCGTGTTTGGCGCATAGCGGACAACTTCTTGGTAGAAATATAGGTTTCATCCACCAGCAGCTTGCTGCGCTTGCCGCTTTGCTTTTCACCGTCATTGGCAAAGCCGAAAATCTCCTGCAGTCTGCGTTGTGCAGCCTGCATGTCGTTGCCTGTGAGCGCCAGCAGAATTTTGAAGGCTCTGCTGCGCAGAACACCCTTCCAGCTTGTACCGGGGATGACATAATCCTCGCCGCTTTTAAGCTGTACGGCAGAAAGTTTTGTATCATCATCTTTCTGCTTGCTCTCATCAACATCAAAGTCACGGACCAGTAATGCACCCTGCAGTGCGCAGTCAACCTCCAGATAGAAGTTTTCTGCTGCCTTAGCCGCTTCGGCTTTGCCGGTATAGGCAGCCTGCGGCAGCTTCTCATCACTGATGTAGGCCAGCCATTGCTCGGCACTCTTAGCCTGGGCAAAATCGAAATCATATACGGCAACTGCTTCCGCACCGGCAATTTTGCCGTAGCCCTTGGTAGTCAGCGAACCTACGCTGATGCCGCCTGTCAGCAAATCGGCAATGGTTGCTGCCATTTCGCCGTAGCAGTCACCATTCACGCTGTATGCACTATGCTGATAGCTGATTGCCAGCGGCTTAGCCTCATCACACTCACGCACGGTAAGCTCCAGCAATACATTGCCTGCAGCTCCGCGCTCCAACGCTTCAAAATCAAACTTAGCACCTGTCTTGGCTACGCCGGTCAGCTCATCAATCGCCACGCCATCGCGAACAATGATTCCCTTCGAGGTGAGAACAACGTCGCTGATATTCAGCATGCTTTGGTTGGCATTGCGTCCGTCAATCAAACCGAACAGCTTGTCTGCAGCTTCCTCGCCGTAAATTGCGGCAATTTCGCTGCGCAACACGCCTGCCATGGATGTACCGGGGATAAACGGCTGTCCCTGCTTATCCTTCAGAATCAGGATATCAGTCAGACCTTCATTAGCTCCGGAACCGATGCGCAAAGGAGATTGCGTTTTCAGTTTGCTTTGGATAACAATTTTTCTTACAAGCTTTGCTCCGCTCATTACTGTTCGCCCTCCTTCTTGCTCAGCTTAACGGCATGGCGCATAAACCACAGCCAATATTCACGGTACACCTCATCTGCATCAAGCTCAAACGCATTGCTGCCGATAAGCTTTTGTAATTCCTTCAGGCTGCCCTTAGGCAGTTTAACCTTACGTGTCCAGTCAACACCCTTATAAGGAAGCTCGTGACCGGGACCTTCGATTAAAATATCATACAGAGCATCACCCTTATATTTGATAGCAGTAAGATTCTTTTTGGCAGTAGCCTTAAAGTCCATGCTGATAATCATCTGGATATCGCTCTTCGTCTTGCCGCTATACATCAGGCCTTCAACACGCTTCAGAATATTATGCGCATTAGCAGCATAAATTTTCAGATCTTCGCTTTGCGCATCCTGTGCAGCCTGCTGGCGAACCTCCTGCAGCAAGCGCTCGCGGATAACCTTTTTCGCAGTCTTTTTGACTTCGTTGCTCAAAACAACATTCTTTTGCTGCTTTTGCGGCAGCTTTTCAACAAATTCCGGCTTTGCCAACGGCTGCCAGATGACGAACTGGCCAAAGCCGTCCTCGGTGCCCTTGCCAAGGCCCTGCTGCAGAGCAGCCTGCAATTTGGAACTGTCCACAGCACCGTTCAGGCGCAGCTCAATCAAGGTACCGGCGCTCAAAGCACGCTCTGCCTGCTTTTTCGCCTGCCATACGCCTACATAGCCGTCAATGCTTTCAGCAGCGGCAAAAATCTGCAGTCCGTCTTTAGCTGCCTCGCAGCCAAGGCGTGCTTCCAGCTCGCCCAGCAGCTCGTCCGCTGCCTGCTCCACACGCTGCCAGCTGCCAAAAGCGATGTACGGAGTCTGCGCCAGCAAATAGAGCTTATCGCCCAAAGCAACCTGCTGTGCTTCCTTCACAGGCATAGCAGCATACAGGCATTTGCCGTACTGCGCACTCTTGGAGCGTCCAAGATGCAGTGCTTCTACATCCATCTCCAGCAAAACCTTTTGTAAAAGCTCTGCTGCATCATCGTCAGCAAGATAGGCCCCCTTAAACAGCTGTCCGGGCTCCAGATATTCATAGTTGAACACGTTGCCGTCTCTGCTGCTGCCGGTAATGCGTTCACCGGCACCGCTGCGCGACATGTGCAGCTCAATCTTGACATCGGTATCAATCGGATACAGCTTGCCGTCCTTCTTAACCGCAAAGCCCTGCAGCTTTTTGAAGCCTGCCTTATTTTCTGCAGCGGCAGTCAAATCAACAGTCTGTGTTTTGTCCTTGCTGCGCATTAAGGATAATGGCATCACAAAGGCGTCACCCTGCTCCAGCTCACGGCAGCTAATCGGATACGCCGGCAAAAAGCGTACCTTACCGGACAGAAATAAATCAAAAAAGGTTGCGTCCTCATAAGCGTTCTGCAGCTTATGCGCATTAATATATAAATGAGCCAAGGCTCCGCGGATGGCGCTGCCCGGAATATAACGCTTGGTTGTCACCAGAATGTTATCGGCACCGCGCTCCGCAAACAGCAACGGATCTATATTTTCTAAAACAAATTCCAGCTTTTTCAAACTCATCACTTCCCTTTGCTTACATCTACCAGACGGCAGCGGACATGACCGCAGCCACGGTTACGCTTTGCTCCGGCATAACGCAGATTCATAAGCGCCTTCTTCAAGATTTCCTGTGCCTTGGGAACTTCCTGCAGCAGGCAGATGCTGCCTGTAAACTTAAGGCCGGCATCCACAACACGCATATTATGCAGGCTGCCTTCATCCGCAATACCGTTTTCGTCTATCGCCGTCTGATAACGGACAGAAGTGTAGCTTTCCCACAATGCATCCTTATCAAAAAGCTCCGGAAAGCTCGTCTGCAGATACTTCCATTGCTCCTGCTTTTTCTCATAGTCATTCAGCGTAAGATTGTCAATACGCATAGCAACCGTATCACTGCTGCCATGACCGAAGAGAGCATCAACCTCATCTTGTGTAAACCAGGCACCATTGCTCATTTCCGCAAGCTCCAGCGCGCTTTCGTATAAAAGTCCCTTAAAGCGTTTGCCGGGAAAGTACGGTAAACCATATCTGTCGTGAACGGCTTCGCTATCTAAAATAACATCTGCCTTGCCGCTGCCCAGCTGCAGCGGCGAAAACAAGGTTACCTCAATCTGTAATGATTTCATTATTTCGCCCCCGTTTTCTTCTCATCAGGATAATTAAAATCAATAACCTCGATTGCATCAATATATCTTGTAGCAGCGGCATCCTTATCCCACATATCGTCTGCCGTAACAGAAGTAAGCTTGTTTTCCTTTTTAATAAGCTCGCAAATTTCCGGACAGTTCTCCAAGAAGATGCTCATGCTGTGCTTATCCTCATGCAGCACACGACGCAGCTCCTTGACCTTATTGCGCGGCATTTTATCGGCAGCCAGCTTTGCACTCAAAGCCAGCAGACCTTTTACGCTGTGCTTATCTGTTTTATCCCCCAATACATTGTACGGACCATAATGCAGGTTGCCGTTGGCAGATTCATATTGCTCCTTGCGCAACATTTGAATATCGCCGTATTTTTCACCATGCAGAATGGCAAAATCAAGATAATTGCCGTCATCCTTGCGGGACAAGGCCTTTGCTTCATCACAAAGCTGCTCTGCCAGCTCATAGGCACGGAAGAAGGGATATTTTGCCGGAACGATGGCTACGCCGGCGCAGCAGCTCAAGCTCCTGTTAATCTGCTTACCGGTTTCCTTCTTGATATGATTATACAAATCCTTATCCAGCAAATCCTCACTGTTGACATATTCAATGAAAGCCTGCGCATATTGCAGTCCCATACGTCCGGGGCAGATGAAGGTAATATCATCACCGCCGATAATAATCGGACGCAGCGGCAGCAGGCGCTTGTTGCCCTGCTTCAGCGCACGCATATCCAAAACCTCGGCGTAGGAATCATATTCGGTAACAATTTTCTTAATCAGATAGCCAAAGGCATGCTCAACAGTTTTTTGAACCTTCTTCGACAGATTCTTGCGTTCTTGCATATTACGGCAGTTGCTGAATTTTACACCCATGTTGTTGCCGTCAATATGAATGACGCAGATATAGCTTTCTCCATCCTTATAGCCAAGGCTTTCCAGCTCACTGCAGAAGTCATATTCATCGCCGAGTACCTCAGAAAAATTCTTTTTAATTTTTTTATCGGCAGCATCATAGGCTGCAGTCTTAGCTTCGACCTCTGCGGAAACAAGACGCTTATAATCCTTATTATATACATTGGCAGCCTTGCCGCTATAATCACATTCTACGCTAAATCCTGTATACGGCAAATCAACCTGTGGCAGAACATTATTCTGGTTCTCCTTAAGCTGTTTGTAAAGCGCATTCAAAGAAGCCTGGAAGTTAGCATCTCCCAAGTCAATTTCACCGATAGCAGCGCCGGTTTTAAGACCGGGAGCTTCAAGCAATACCTTCAGGCTCCACTTTTGCACCAGCTCACGGCAAATGCGTAAGGATTCCTCACCCTTGCGCACCAGCACCAGCATATTACCGCCGCCGATGTAGGCAATTTCGCATTCAATGGTTGCTTTTTCGCTCATTTCCAGCTTGCCGGCCTCTTTCCAGTCTTTCTCAGGCATTTTAAGGCCCGACTGCTTCAGCACATTCACCATAGCTTCAGTAAAGATTCCATCTACAAGATAGGACGCACCCGTATTTGTTTTCAGCCTGTTACAGCCAAAAACATACTTTTGAATTGAGCGGGTGTCCAACAGGATGGCTCCAACCTTTTCGGTCATTGTAATCTCTCCTTTGCATCATTTATTCAGTAGTTTTACAAATATTTTTCCAGCCATTCAATATAGTACTCAGAAAGAGTCTGTTCAGACATTCTACGCACCTCCTTATATAGCAATTTCACTATATATATATCTGCATAAAATATCCGCAAACGGCATTTTATCAATAATATTTTTATTTTGCTGACTGTATGAGCTCCAGCTCTTTGGTAATCAGCTCCGCCAGCGAAGCCTTTTTACCTGTCATGTCCTGCGTTTTTCCGTCAGCATGGCTGATGGTATTGCGATATGCGACAATGTCCAGATAATTTATTACAACATCACGCAAGGTATCATCATCAAAGCTGCTGCTGATATATCCTTTACTGCGCAAATATAACAGATAATCAGCGCGGCCAAGGTTCTTTTGCGCCTTAACCTTTTCCGCCGGAAGAGCTTCAAAAGCAAATAGGTTGCTGATTATTTTTTTATTTCCCTGCTTAATGCAGGCTATAATAACTCTATCCGGACTATGAAGAGCCCTTAGTCTTTTTTCTAAAAAGTTGCTTAAGCTGCAGTTAGCAGGTTTGGCTGATTCTACAACAACGCGTACCATGCTGTCCGCAGGCAGCTTGGTGATTTTGCCCTCCAATGCTGCCGCACTGTTTTGACAAAGCATAGTAAGCTGCAATACTTCCTGTAAAAACTTTTTCAGCTGTGAATTTTGCGCTCCTACAAGCTTCAGCAAGTCTGCTGCTGCAGGATCACTATCCAAAAGCACTCGCAGACTGCTGTAGTCAAAAGCGACCTTGTCACCTGACGCTGTATTGACAGCCGCTGTTTCCTTATACTGATAGTTCTTGATAAACTGTACCTGCCAGTTAGACCACAGCAGCTGACCGCTGCGGCACTCATCAATAATCTCCTGCTTATGAATGCGTATCAAACCGTTGTCCACCAGATACACCGGCAGCAGCTCGGTAGCATACGTTGCGGCCTGCTGCAGCAGTCCCTTGCGCAGGCACCAGTTCAGCAGCGTCGGAATTGTCTTTACTGAGGTATCACAGGCAAAGATGTCGGCGTAATCCCTTTCGATTACCGGCAGCAGTCCGGAAAAAAAGGCCTCCTGCTCGCCGACAGCATTGCCCAAGGCTGCCAAGGAATTTTTGTAAATCTCCAGCGACTGCCGCAGGCTTTGCGCCGCCTCCAACAAAGTGGCGCGATGACTGCAGCTTTTGATACACTCGGAAAAATAGGCCATTTTTACCAGCAGGCTCTGTAATTGTATTGACGGTGCAGCCGTAGCAAAAAACTGCTGCAGCTGCTTCACACTGCCGTTATGAGCAAAATCCGCCGTACCGCTGATCAGGTTAAACATTCCCACCAGCTCGTTGACTGTTTCGATACGTTTTTCATTAAAATTAGTGTAGGTCACCATACCCAGGTGATAGCCTGCATACTGCAAAAGCTGCAGCAGCGCCAGCATCAGCACCGTGGAATGCCTCAAGCCGCCTGTCAGGTCCATATGTATGGTTACATCTTCCTCTGCGGAATATGCCTGCTGCAATACATCAAACATGATGTTGATGCTGTTAAACGAGCCTTCTATTGTTGACTGCTCATCAAAATAGATTGGCCTGATAGCATAAGGCTCATCCTGAAGCCGTATACACAGGCGCCCAAAATCCTGCTCCTGTACGGCTTTGGTAGTAAACGCATAAGCAGCAGTTATTTTCTGCTGCTGCTGTGCCAGCTTCCACTTGATATATTTTAAAGCTGTTTCATTCGTCTGCTCGCATTCTGCAGCAAAGCACCCCGTCGTATCGGTATATCTGCTGACGGTGGCGTCCTTCCTGTAGGTACTGGCAAAAAATATCACTATATGCTTAGCCATTTTGTTCGGTCACTTCTTTCGCTGCCAAAAGGTTAATCTTCTCCAGGATTTTACGTTTTTTGCGAACTGTATCCGCAGCCAGATGCAAATATTGTCCGAATAAAGCATTATCCATAATATCCCAAAGACTTTGCTCTTCATAAAATACTATATAACCATTTTCCAGATAAATGGCGAAAAGATTCGGAATAATACTGTCATAGGATATGTATAAATTACCGCTCCATTCACAGCGGTTCAACGTATATAGCTTGCGCTCCTTGCTTATAGCATAGCTTCTGCCGATAATCGCGGCTATACGCTCCTGCTGCTCGTAAATTTCATCCTCACAGGCTGAAGCTACATCCTGATTATTTTCCCGCATAACCTCAAGGGACTCGGGACCGCCTGACTGCATAATCGCTTCCACATCTTCGCGGTATATTTCTTCTACACCCCATTCATGCAGCTTCGCCATGATTTTTTCCCGGTTCAGATAGCGCAGATTATTTTTGTAGTACTTATAGTCCACTCCTTCTGCTTTGCCTATCTGCTCGATAAGCGCCTTCATTTTTGCCAATCGCTCGGCAAACAGCTCATAATTATCTTTTTTGAGCCTATCAGCCTGACTGCCCTGCATTTTGATTTTATAATAGCCAAAGAAGATTTTGCAAAAGGAAACATCCTCCGCACCTGACTGTTTTTGCTTTATATATTCAGGCAAAGCCGCCACAAAGGTCTGATAAAAGATAATCCCGTCAACTTCATTGTCTTTAGCTTTTTTTTCACGTTTGGCAAGCTGCATACTTCGATACCAAGTATCATGCAGCTCCAGCTTTTTGCGTTCCTCACGCTCTTTGGACAGACCGCCGGCTGCAAGCTCCGCCGCCAGCTGCTCTGCTCTTATCTGATCAGCTTCCCGCATATAAACCACCTGCTTTCCGCTTATTCCTTGATAATCATATCCATGACCTCATCCAAGGCCTGCTTCTGACCCGGTTTAGCATTACCGGCAATGGCATCAAGGTAGAAAAGCGAAGTAATATCGCACAGCTCTGAGGTTTTTTTATTCTCGGCATTATCGGTACCGGTAAATTTTTGGGAATACAGCAGGCAACGCAGATTAATATTTTCCGCTGCTTTAACAACATAAGCTAAAGCAATAAACATACTCAGGGAATAAGCCTTCATGCCAAAGGTGAAGTCTGCATAAACCTCGTCGTCCTCCTGCAGCAGGCCTCCAATGCGCTTGAAAAATTTGGTGAATGTTTTATCCTCGAACTTTTTGTTGGTTTCCACCTCAGTAAAGTGCAGCTCTACATTACGGTTTTGCAAAATCTGCCTTACTTCCTTTTCATATAATGCATAATTGATAATCGAATTTCGGACATCGCCTTCACCATGCTCTACAGCAGTAATAATTTCTATGGTATCACCGTCAACAACCTCATTCTCGATAAGGTAACTCAGCGGAAAATCAAAAGCACTTTCTTCATTTATAACAAAATCCTCACTGATATACTTTGTAGGCTCAATTTTACCCAACATCATACATGACAAAAAAACCTTACGCATTTTACACCTCTCCTTGATAATCTGTTTTATTATTTACAGCACCACATATTTTTTGTGTATTTTAATACAAATTAACTGTTATAGTATTCTACAAAAGCTAGTAAAATCCTGCTAAACATTTATAAAAGATAGCTTAAATACAATTTTCCAGAACACTCAAGCCAAGGCAGCCTATAATTTCACCGGCGGCATTACGCACTGGCTTGCCGGGCTTTACGAGGTCCTTGCGCTTGGGGCAGGCCTGCAGCACGATGTGGGATACAATCAAAACAACGTCTTTTTCCTCCGACGGCAGGTCAACTACATCGCCCAGAACAAGTCTGGTAACCGGAATACCGACAAGCTTTCCGGCAAGCTCTTCGTGCTCATTGCAGCGTGCAACTACACCGGACGGCTTTACTACGACAGTTCCTTCCTCAGTTATAATTTTTACCTCATGCGGTGTAAGATTTTTAAGCATTTTCATGTGTTTCTACTTCCTTTTCATATAAAATTTCTTCATTAAGGTTAAAAGAATCATCGCCAAAATCCTTACGGATTAACAGCAGCTCTTTTTTAATGGCTTCAGATAAATTAGTGCCGTAAAAGCCCTTTTCCCTGGCGCAGTCGCTGAACTGAATAATAAAACGCTTGCGCGCATCACTGCTTAAGTAGCAGGCCTCGCCCACCCTGTCAAAATCATCGGGCGAAAAAATGCGCCGGTTGATACAGCGGAAAACGGTACGTTCTGCCGCCAGCGTGCGGAAGCTCTCCATTACGTCATAAACAAAGCCGTTTTTATAATCGTTGACGCCATGTAAAAAGCCAATGCCGCAGGTGAGCCCTGCATGCATTACCTCCAGCTGTACTGCTCGCTCCACCAATCCGTAAGCAAAGCTAAGCATAGAATTCACCGGGTCGCGTGGCGGACGGCGGTTGCGTCCCTCCCAAGTGTAATCGCTGTTTTTCAGCAGCAGCGGAAAGCAGTCGTAATAATCCTTGGAGGCAGTTCCTTCAATACCCAGCATCGCCTTGACGCTGGTGCAGGCCGTAAGTCTGTCCGCATACATTTGCAGACGCTCGGCAGCTTCAGTCAGCTCGTCGCTATGCAAGGATTTGTTGTAGCGCAGCAAAAGCTGTCTTTGCGCCTGCAGCTTGCGCTGCAACATACCGCGTGCCACCTGCAGTCTCTTTGCAGGATCAAGATGCGCTGCGGCCTGCAGCAGCACCTGTCTGCCCTGCTGTACATCAAGTCCCAAAATGCCCTGCACATCACCGTTACGCGCCAAGTAAGTAATAGTACCGCCACGCTCCAGCACGCTCGCAGTCACTGCGTAGGTTACCTGCACCGGCGCCATAACAACAATTCCTTCAACATATAATTCCGGCACGGTATGCAACGTTTCACCGCGCAGGCTGACAATAAACTTGCCGCTGTTAAGATTCACCTTCAGGCCGGGCTGCGATAAATACAATTTAGCCATTTTCTTCCTCCTTTTGCTAATCAGCTTATATATAAAGACAATCGGCAGACAGATTAGGTTTGTTCTTCCAATCGCAGTCGCGGATGGGAAAAACCAGCAGGCTGGCGCTATCATCCTTATAGCTTTGAAACAGAATTTCCGCAAACTGCTGCAGCTTTTCTATCTGCGCTTTTTCTACGTCACCGTAAAATACACTGTACTGAATACGCACTGCCATGCGCTCCAAATATTTTACCAGCCTGTAGCGCAGCTTATCATTACCGGTATCATAACAAATTACAACCTGCATTCTTGCTCACCTCTTTCTGCATTATTTACCCTTTTACTGCAGGTATCGCTGATTTGTTTTTTATTTTCCTGCTCACTATATAAATCTGCGACGAAAAACAAAATCCGGCACAAAACAGTATTTTTTATAAAAATTGTTGCAGGAAACACCCACCGCAAATGTTGCGCTAATTTTGCGATAACTTTCTTTTTGTTTGCAAATAAGTTTTCATACGTATGATAAAAGCGCTGTAAGGCGCATAGAACAGGATAAATTCAAGAAAGCACTTGTCAAAAGCTGTTCGATGTGTTATAGTAGATTTATCACAACAGGCAAATCATTTGCCAAAGCT
>ENA-OPMP01000207-OPMP01000207.1-human-gut-metagenome-genome-assembly--contig:-NODE-207-length-29812-cov-3.205800_pt1 | contig 29812 bp, 23 predicted proteins | sample MGYA00241527_ERZ501751 | MGnify/ENA primary metagenome ERZ501751 (study PRJEB25962, sample SAMEA2042647) | human gut metagenome | biome: human gut; feature: human-associated habitat; material: faeces... | reverse complement strand
TGTGATATCTTTGGTGTAGTCCATTGTGATTACTCCTTAGTTAGTTTTTGTGTAGAAACTTAATCTTAACACAAAGGTATCACAATGGACTATTTTTTATTCAATTTTTTAGGTGTGCAATTTCATTATACAATGAGCCGCTTTAAAAGCTTAATTTTTGTACCTTTGACAGAACTCCTGCGAAATTCGTGTTTTTCGATAGAAAACATAGCATTTATAGCGTAAATGACTTTACGGGGGGAAACTTTGTGCTAGAATATAGCTATAAAAATACTGACATGATACAGAGCTAATAATGCTTTTGTTAAATCAGTATATTTGCTGACTTTTGCTTCATAAAGAATCAGCAAATCAAAATATTTAGCTTTAAGTATTTTATAGTCGAAAAATGCGGAACGGAGGATGTTTTATGAAAAAGAATTTAGGAAAATTTATTGCGTTGAGTTTATTGACGGCTAGCGTGTTTAGTTTTGGACAATGCAAAATTGGACAATGTGAATATGCGATAAAAAGCGTACCTAACGATAATGATGGATATAATTTAGTTGGCACTGCAGATAAATTTGGCGATTTTGCCCGTAACTCTGACACTAACTACTCTGGATGGATAAATTATTCAGCTTGGAGTAAAACAAATTATGATAATGTCGACGTTACAATGAATTTTGATTATACAAAACCTGGTATTGCTTATGGTGGTGACGATGCAAATCAAATTACCTCTGCATCTGCATTAGATGTTGTTTTTAAAGATACGAAGATTGTTTGTGATGGAGATATTCGCGTCGTGAATGAATCTAAGTTAAAGCCTTTATATAGTACGGCTAACGGAATTTACGCAAAAAATGGCGGAGAAATTGATTTTAGTAATGCTAATAGTGTGTATATAGCTTCTTATAAAAACGTAAAAAAAGGAGATGCTATTTCTGCTAAAAATGGAGGTAAAGTTTCTATTTCTACTGATAAGGTAAATGGCTTTACACAAATAATTGGTAATGTTGATTTTGGATTTTCCACAGCAAAAGGAACTATCAATATGGAACTGAATAATAGTAAGTCATTTTGGTATGGTGATGAAAATAATTCTTGGAATAACGGAATATTTAATTTTATGATAGAAAATGGTGGTGAATGGATTTATAATTTGGAGCCTAATCTTAGTAATGTAGCTTTGAATCAAGGCGGAATAATAAACTTAAAGGATTCTGATATCAAGACTAAGTTTGAAAAATTAGGAAGCGAATATTATTCACCTAATAACCCGCATAAATATGTTATCGTTCATAATTTACATAATGAGAATGGAGATAACGGAGAAGGCGGTATTTTTAAAGTAGATTTACAATACAATGATGATAGTAAGTCTCCGGTTTATTTACCGCCATATGATAATCCGAACGTAGGCGAAAGCAGCGACTATATTTTTGTTAAACAAGGTTCCGGCACCTATGACGTACAGTTTGTAGCAAATGAAGCAAATCTGGACGCTATGGGAAAGGACAGCAAGCTGTATTTTGCTAACGACAAGAGCGGCGGCGTAACCTTCACCAGCAGTACAGTGGAAGCACTTGCTCCTAAGACTTCGGCAGCTAACCTGTATGACTACAAATACGCTGTAAAAAATGAAGCAAACGGAAATGCTAAGGATTGGTTCATTGCTTTAGATCAGGGTGATGCTAACGAAAATATTCCGGCAGCCTTCAAAGCAATGCAGGCCGGCTATGCTCTTGGCACAGAGATGGACAGATTCAACAAACGCATGGGCGAAAGCCGTTATCTGGAAGGCGACAACGGCCTTTGGGTTCGTTATCGTCATGCACGCACCGGTTGGGAAAACAGCTTTAAGACTAACAGCAACATGTTCCAGGTTGGCTTTGATAAGCTGAAGCTGGAAAAGGATGGCAAGCACTATCGCGGCGGTGCAGTTGATTACACTGATGCCAACACCAGCCTGCTTGGCCTGAAGGGCAACGGTGAGCATGAGCGTTACGCTTTGAGCTTGTATGATACCTGGATTGGCGACAAAGGCCATTACCTTGATTTAGTTTTGCGTGGCGGTCGCACCAGTAATGATCTTGATGTAACTACCCGTAATCAGGAAATTATCAAGGGCAAGTATCATCAAAACTTTGGCAGCATCAGTGGTGAATGGGGCAGAAAGCTTGCCAACGATAATGGTTGGTATGTTGAACCTCAGGCACAGCTGCAGATTGCAAGAGTAGGCAGTGCTGACTACAGAACTAATTATGGCGTAAAGGTTGAACAGGATGCCGCAACAAGCGTTGTTGCCCGTGCAGGCTTCCGTCTTGGACGCGACTTTAGCGATAAAGGTAACTTCTATATGAAGGCAGACTGGCTGCATGAATTCTGTGGCGACCAGAATATTAGAGTAAGCGCTGCAGACGGCAGTGAACAAAGCAGCTTTAATGGTCAGGACAGCTGGTGGGATTTGGGCTTAGGCGCAGACTTTAGCCTTGGCAAAGATACCTACCTCTACTGTGATTTTGAACGTACTCTTGGCGGTAACTATGACCGCACCTGGCAGGCCAATGTTGGTTTACGCTATGCCTTCTAACGTATAACTGAATAGAACTTGTGTTCAACAACCCCCGCTCTGTCGGCTTGGCCGACAAGGGCGGGGGTTTTGTTATGCGTGAGCTGTGATGCCTGACTTTGCTTTATAAATATAAAATGACTGATGCAATGGGTCTTTATAGTGCAGCAAGTGCTGATTATGCCAATGCAATGGGTATTTACAGTGCAGCGAGTGCTGATTATGCCAATGCAATTGGCAGTTATGCTAACGCAAGTGCTGCGTACTCTGTTGCGCTTGGTTCATTATCCGTTGCTGATAGAGAAGCCGGTATGGCAGGCTATGATCCAGTAACAGGAGATAAATCTGCTGATGAATCTTCTGTTTGGAAAGCAAATGCCGGTGCTGTATCTATAGGCAGTTCTGCAGATGGTGAAGAAATTACCCGTCAGATTACCAACGTAGCAGCTGGTACCGAAGATACCGATGCTGTAAACGTAGCTCAGTTGAAGAATACCAACCAACGCATTGATGGCGTTGAAAACCAAGTCATCAGCAACGCCAACCGCATTAACCAACTGGGCAACCGTGTGAACAAGGTTGGCGCAGGCGCAGCAGCTCTGGCAGCACTGCATCCGATGGACTTTGATCCGGACGACAAACTGACCTTCTCCGCAGGCTATGGCAACTACGGCGGTGAAAACGCTGCAGCAATCGGCGCTTACTATCGTCCTGACGAAAAGGTAATGTTCAGTGTTGGCGGTACCGTAGGCAACGGTGAAAACATGGTTAACGCAGGCATCTCCTTTGCTCTGGACCGTACCAACCATGTAAGCAATAGCCGCACCGCTCTGGCTCGTGAGGTTATCGACCTGCGCGGTCAGCTGGCAGTAATGGGCGCTAAGATGGCTAAGATGGAAAAAGCATTAGGTATGCTGGATGAAACCAAGACCAAGCTCTTCCCGGATGTTCCGGCTAACCACTGGGCATATGAATACATCGCTAAGCTGGCAGGCAACGGCTACATCGAAGGCTATCCTGACGGCAACTTCGGCGGTGACCGTCTGATGACTCGTTATGAATTTGCTGCAATGCTCTATCGTGCAATCGAAAAAGGCGCAGCTCTGGAAGAAAAGATCATCAAAGAATTTGAGCCTGAATTGGGCCGCATCCGTGTAGACCGCATCAGCGGTGAAGACGGCGATCGCGATAAGATCGAACGTGTACGCGTAAACGATACTAAAGGCGAGCGCGACCATTACGGCAACAAGCTGGCAAAATAAATTGTCGGCAGTGACAAGTGAATAAAGCTCAATAAACAGTAAAGGCGTTCTCCCGCAGGGGAGAACGCCTTTTTACATTGTAACGAAAGCAGTTAAGCTGTTATGGTATACGCTTTACAGACTACCTGCGGAGCTGACATCTACCACTTTTCCGGAATTCCGGGGAAGTCGGCAATCGTCAGCATACAGCAGCTGCCGGTGGCCAGCAGTGTATCTGCATCAGTATCATATACATGAATCTGCATAGTAATCAAACAGTCATTATGCGAAACAACCTCAGCCTGTGCCTCTACCATTGCACCGGAAGGAGCGCCCTTGATGAAATCTACGGTCATCGATACCGTAACCACGCGCTTGCCCATAGCGGCGCAGGCGATGCCGGTGGCATTATCCACCAGTGTTGTAAGCAAGCCTCCGTGCAGCTTGCCGTTGAGGTTTGTGTGTATGGCAGGGTCGATGCGCAGGCCTACTGCAGCTTTGCCGCAGCTGATGCTGTGAACCTTTATGCCGCAGTGCTGCATAAAAGCGTTATGCGTGTAGATATCTTTTACGCTTCGGATAATTTCTTCCGGTTGCATAAATCATTCCTCCTTTAGACAGGCGTCCAAAGCTTGGGCAACGTCACTGCATTGCTCAAGGCTTGCTACCCAATTTTGTAAACGTAATGCTTTAGCTTCACCGTAGACAGGTACGGCAAGGCTCATAAATTTAGCACAGAGCTCCGCCCAGGTCAGAGGATTTTCCGGATCTCCCTTAGGATAATCAACCTGCATTGTCAGTGTTTGTCCGTTTTGCAGCTGGATTTCTACTCTGGAAGCCAATTTGGAAGCATCTGCCGCATGAAGCTGTTCCATAGCCTCATCGCGGATAACCTCGATGCGCTGCATTAAATCCGTAAGCTCTTTGTTATGGATACATTCCTCACTGAACTGCGCAATGCCTACTTCGCCGAACTTCAGCATGGCAGCGGAGCAATATTGAATACTGAATTTGCCGCCGTAGGGAGTTTGCGGCTGCGGATTATTGATCAGATAGTTCGTAATATCGTTGACGTAAAGCTTAATTTTAGCGATGTCCTCAGGCTGCAGAGAATGAGCCTTGCGCAGCTCCTGAATGGCGTAAAGAGCGGCGTGAGCATGCTTGCAGCAGGCGTAGGGCTTGAAGGAGTTGATGTCGATTTTCAGCTTGTCGGTGCTCATGCTTTCGGTAAGCTTTTCCAGATGCGGTTCTTTGACCATGGCACGGCAGAAGCCCTTTTCGCCTTCTAAAATTTCGCTGGCGGCAGTAAAGCCCTTTTGCGACAGATAAGCGCTGAGAACACCGCTGTAGGAAGCCTTGCCTGTGTGCAGCGGCTTGCTCATGGCACCCTCTTTTAAAAACTCCCACAGGCCTGCTGCCTGTGTACCGGCGCTGCCGTAGCACATCAGTGTCTGCTGTGCGTCAAGACCGAGGGCGTTGGCGGCAGCAGCACCGGCGGCGATGGTGCCTGCAGTACCGGTGGTATGCCAGAAGAAGTAGGATTCTGGGATTACAGCTTCGCCTACGCGGCCGCTGGCCTCGTAGCCTGCGCATATAGCGGCAATAAGCTGCTTGCCGCTTTTGTGCTCCGCTTCGCAGACAGCCAGCGCGGGTGAAACAACGACGCAGGCCGGGTGGATAATCGAAGGGTTATGCAAATCATCGAAGTCCAGACTGTGGGAAGCAGCGCTGTTGATAAAGGCAGCGTTCAGGGCGCTAGCCTTTTTTGCAGGGATACTGCCGAAGATATTCGCCTTAGGTGCATCGCCCTGAAGAATAACATCATGGATGATGCGTACCGGTTTTTCCTGCGAACCGCGGATAGCAATTCCCAGCCAGTCCAGCAGACATTTTTTAGCCATTTCGATACTGTGAGCAGAAAGCTTTTCGTAGCACAATTCTGCGGTAAATTTTGCTAATGCTTTAGTTGTCATTGTAAATACCTGCCTTTGCTTTAATTTTAACTATTGCCATGGTATTCGCCAAATGCAACGTAAACACCTGCCTTAGCCTTAAAACAAATTACCTCCCTGCTGGTATTCTCCGAAAACCTCGCGCAGTACGCCGCAGATTTCGCCTAAGGTTGCATAGGTTTTAACAGCATCAATCAGATAAGGCATAAGGTTAGCTTCACCATTGCCAGCTTCCTTCAGAGCTTTCAGGGAAGCATCTACTGCGTGCTGGTCACGGTGAGCCTTCATTTCATTTACACGGGCAATCTGACGTTCCGCAACGCTTAAATCTGCCGTAATAACGTCATTTGTTTTGACAGCCTTTTAAAAACAGAATCTTGCAAAATCTCTGAGTACATAGTAAGATTTTCAAATTTAGATTCTGCCAAACCCATTAATACAGCATTGGCTATGCTTCCTACGCCGGACTGCAACGGCAGCATTTGCTGCGGCAGACGGCCGTGGCGCTGCTCGTGCTCCAGAAAATCAACCAGGTTAGCGGCAATTTTTTTGCTTGTGTCATCAGGAGCGCTTAAATTGCGTACATGGTCGACAATGTCTGATTCGACGATGCAGGTAATTCTGTCAAGTCCGCAGCTTACATAAGGAGAACCGATGCGGTCGCCGACATGATAAATAGGGATTTCGGTGCGCTCAGGTGGTTTGCTGCAGATGTAAATATCGTGCATTCCCTCCAGCGTCAGCGGGATAGATGTGTTGACCTCAACGATAATTTTTTTTGCATGCTTTACAAGCATAGGCGTGTTGCCGACACCAGAACCGAGAACAATGCTGCCGTCTGCATTAATAGCAGCGGCTTCAACGATTGCAACATCAACATCGCCGTAAAAGCCGTAGTCGATTTGTTGGGCAAAGTGGCTTAAATGCTGATCAATATAGGTTACGCTGCCGGTGTTGATCTGGCGGCTGAGTGTTTTGTTGGAGGCTGCATAATAAGGCATGCGTCCGCTGATACCGCCGACTTCGGCAAGTGTTTCTTCGATTTCCGGTCCGACGGAAGCACCGCTCCAAATATTGATACGGCATTTTTTGCCGGCCTTGATGGCTTTAGCGAGAGCAATTGTGGTTTTCTTAGGATAGCCAGAGGGGGTGAAGCCGCTGACACCGACATTCATACCGTCGGTAATCAGTGTGGCTGCTTCGTCCGCGCTGACTATTTTGTCAAATAGGCAGGGGGTGCGCAAACGTGTTGCATCCAGCATTTCAAAAACCTCTTTTCTTTTTTGGAAATTTCCTTATCTGCTTACAGTTTAAATCTATCAACATATAAAGTAAAATACGGAAAATACATTTTACATATAAAAAATGCATATACGTTAACTCGTTCTTTGATGCGGGAACAGGATAATTCATGATATATAGTTGTCTGTTTTTAGAAAAAAACGAAAAAACTTATACTTTTATTCCTAATCACTTATAAAATAATCTATTGGAGTTATATGTGTTTTGCATATGCTATCATTGGTTTTATGAAAAATTTAATTTTAAAAACTAAAAAAGTACTCAGAAATATTGCTGTATAGTATAATAAAGGCAGAGAGAAGTAAAGGAGAACCCTATATGGACATAGAATATTACCGCAATTTTATTGCCATAGTTGAGGCCGGCAGTATTTCTTCCGCAGCTAAGCAGATAGCGATTGCCCAGCCGGCGCTGAGTAATCAGCTTAAGGTGCTGCAGAAGCGTTTTGGTACGCAGCTGCTGCATGTGCGCCGTGGCGGTCACAGCATTGAGCTTACGGATGCAGGCTGTATTTTATATAACAAGGCTAAGTATATCTGCTCGGCAGAAAACAGCGCTCTGAAGGAGATAGTTGACTGTCAGGCAGGTTTTAGCGGTACGCTGCGCATCAGTCTGTCACCTTCGATGTCAATAAACTTTATTAAAAACTTTTTGAGTGATTTTTACAGAGAGTTTCCGCATATTAATTATGAGCTGTATGAGGTGCCGATTGACGAACAAACCCAGCAGCTTTTGGAGGGGAAAACAGAAATAGGCATTGCCAATGCACCCCTAAAGCAGTCTAAACGCTTTGAAACGCTGTTCAGCCGTAAAGAGCGTCTGGTTGCGCTTTTTCATAAGGATATCCCGTATCTGAAAAATGATAAGCCTAATATCTTGCTGGATGATTTGGAGGACATTCCGTTATGTCTTTCGCGTGGCTGTTCTGAGCTGTTTTTTTCTGTGTGCTCGGATTCACACATTTTCCCGCAGGTTATGAGTATTAATACTACTAAGCTTTCGGCCATAGCTTGGGCAGAAAAAAATACCGGTGTGGCAATTGTACCGGCACCGGCTGTAGAATTGTTTCCAGCGAATCTGGTCCGCAAGGAAATCAAGGATGAGCGCTTGTTTCTGGAGATGACACTGTCTATAGTTAAGGGCAGAGAGCTGTCGCAGGTTGCGCAGACCTTTATTAATTATTATATGCAGAATAAATAAAAATACGCCTTAGGCTGTTGATGCCTAGGGCGTATTTGTTTGCCTTCTTACTTTATTTTTTTCTTCGGGCGGTATTCTGAAATAAACAGGCCGGTCATTGTCAGGATGGTACCGAATGCTACCAGCAGAGTGATTTTTTCCTGCAGGACAATCGCCGAGGTAATGACGGTGATGACGGGCACCATATAAATATAAACGCTGGCCTTTACTGCGCCCAACTCCCTAACTGCCAAATTCCAGGTGACAAAGCAGAGAGCAGAAGCGCCCAGTCCCAGAAAGACGATATTGAAAAGATAGGTAGTATTGGCGAAGCGTGCCAGGTTCAGTTCAAAATCCAGAAAACCGAGCGCCGGCACCATAAAGAGAATGCCGTAGAAAAATGTTCTGCGTGTGGCGAGGATAACAGGATAACCGTAGCTGCTGATTTTTTTCGTCAGCAGAGCATAAAACGCCCACACGACAGCGGCGGAAATCGCCAGCAAATCACCCAGCGGATTGAGCTGCATGGCTGCACCATTGAAGCTGATGCAGGCAATACCGCTCATCACGATAAAAAAGCCGATGATGAACTGCTTGCTTAAACTGCCGGCAGAACGCATAAAATAATGCGCCAGCAGCGCGGTAAAGAAAGGCGCTGTGCTGCCGATTACGCCAACGTTGGAGGCTTGTGTATAGGTCAAGGCGATGTTTTCCAAAAGGTAGTAGAGGCAGATGCCGCAAAGGCCTGCGGCCATAAAAACAGGCTCCTGCTTTTTATCTGTTTTCAGCATTTGGGGATAGGCCAGCCAAAGGGCGAAAAAGGCCATAATAAAGCGGAAAAAAAGGATTTCCAACGGCTGAAAGCCGGTAAGTAAAACCTTTGTAGAAATAAAGGTTGTGCCCCAGGTAGCAATTGTAATGAGGGCAGCAATGTGCCCGATGTAGCGGGTGTTTTGCATTTGCTTGGGAATCTCCGTTCTTTTTAGTGCGCAGTAGAACGCACTCTATGATTTTAGCAGACTAAAATCCTGCTATTAACAAATTATCCCCTCTGCCGGCATGACAGAAGGGATAGGCTTTAAATTATTATTTTGTGTGCTTGTCTTGGGCAGCCTGCTTGTTGGGGGCTGCCGCAGCATATTTCGTCAGGGCAACCTTCGTGATGTGGAAGTCGCCTACGGTATCAGGGCCGTCGATACAGCCGTTGGGGCAGGCCATGCCTTCGATATAGCTGCAGTCGAGCTTGCCTGCGGCAGCAGCCTTAACCGTATCACGGCATTTGTCCAGTCCGGAGCAGTATTGTGCGTTATGCACCTCACCGCCCATAGCGGCAACCGTATCCTGCACGGCAGCACTTACTCCGGCAGTCAGCGGGTAGCTCAGACCGAGCTTGGAGGCATCACGCTCATACGCAGCATCGCCGCTCATTTCCGCAAATTTGATATCCTTGCCCTCCAGCATGCACATAATCTCTTCAAAGGAAAGCACGTAGTTGATGGTTTCGCGGTGCTCGCGTGCTTCCACCTTTTTGGCAATGCAGGGACCGATGAACACGGTAACGGCATAAGGATATTTTTCCTTTATCAGCTCAGCGCAGGTGAGCATGGGGGAGGGAGTGTCGGAAATTTTATCCGCAGCCTCCGGCACCTGCGTTTTAATCAGCTTAACGAAGGCAGGGCAGCAGGAGCTGGTCATAAAGCCCTGCTTGGCAGGAACCTTATCCAGATATTCCTCTGCTTCTTTAACGCTGGTGATATCGGCGCCGATTCCAACCTCTACGACTTCAGCGAAGCCTGCTTTTTGAAGTGCCTCGTAAATTTGCGCCATAGTAATCTTCAAACCGTATTGGCCTACGATAGAAGGTGCCACAAGGGCGATAACCTGCTTGCCCTGCTGGATTTCACGGATAACGCGGATGATATTGCTGCGCTCGTCGATAGCGCCGAAGGGGCAGGCGTTGCGGCAGGCACCGCAGGAAACACATTTTTCGTAGTCAATTACAGCCTTACGGTTTTCACCGATGCTGATGGCACCGATGGCGCAGGCACGCACGCAGGGACGATGGATTTCGATAATCGCACCGTAGGGGCACATCTGCTTGCAGCGTCCGCATTCGATACATTTCGTTTTATCGATAAAGGCACGGTCCTGAATAATGCTGATAGCCTTTTTCGGGCAGTTATTCATGCATTTGTGGGTGATGCAGTGACGGCACATATCGGTAACGTAATAAGCATCAATCGGGCATTGGTCGCAGGCTGCGGGGAGCACGTCGATAATCGGCAAATCGGTGCGCTCAGGCTCGTTCAGCGTCAGCTTGGCAGCCTCGATGATATTGCTGGAGCACTCCTGCCCCAACGCCATATCAATACGGTTTTTCAGTACGGCTCTTTCTTTATAAACACAGCAGCGGTAGCGCGGAGTATCCTCGCGTACCTCCTGCAGAATATCGTAGACGTGGTCAGGCAACTCGTTATTCCAGGTGTAGCGGGATAAATGCTCCAGCACCATGCGGCGCAGCTGCGCAACAGCGGTTAATTCCATAGCGGTTCCTCCTTGGCAATTAGTTATATTGCGTTTTGCATTGCATACTCTATACTGTACAATTCTTTACAGAACGCAAAAATCCTGCTGAAGAGTATACGTAACGGTTTTAATAATGTTAAATTTGGTATTTTTCTAAACAGTTATATAGATGCATCTGTCAAAAAATCTCTGATATTTTTATGGATAATACCATTACGGCTCATATCGAATTCGTCGAGTGAAAGCACATATTTCGGATAATTATCGGTAATTTCATTGTAAAAACCGAACTCACGTTGAATAGTTTCTTCTGCAGCCAATAAGTACGTAACTTGAATATAAATTTTTTTATCCTGTTTTTCACAGATAAAATCAATTTCTTTGGTATCTAACTTGCCGATGCTCACCTTATAACCACGGCGTAAAAGCTCCAGATAAACGATATTTTCCAAAATGAGATTGATATCCTTCATGTTGCCGCCGAAGACTGCTTCGCGGATGCCATGGTCAGCGACATAATATTTTTCGTTGATAGCAAGCAGCTTTTTACCTTGTATATCCTGACGTTTTACCTGATAAAACAGAAAAGCATCGGTGCAGGCTTTAACGTAGTTGATAATGGTTTCTGTTGCCATACTGCGTCCTTCGCTTTTCAAATATTTAGAAAGCACATTTGCAGAAAAAATGGTACCGATATTTGCAGTTATGTAGGTAAGTATGCGTTCAAGCATGTCAACATCACGTATATTGTTGCGGCGTACAATATCTTTCAGTTCTACTGATGTATATACATCCTGTAAATATTGTTTGCAGGCAGCTTCGTTATATTGCAGGGCTGCCAAATATGGCATTCCTCCGAAGTGCAGGTATTTCTTGAAGCAGTCTGCTTCACTTGTATTAGGCTGTATAGTATTATATAGCTCAATAAATTCAGAAAATGAAAAAGGATAAATAACAAATTCTACATAGCGTCCTGCTAAATAAGTGGCTAATTCACCGGATAGGAGCTTGGCATTGGAACCGGTGATATAAATATCACAATTAAGCTCTATACGTAAGGAATTAATACATTTTTCCCAATCTTTTACCTCTTGGATTTCATCAAAGAAAAGATAAATTTTGCCTGTTAAAGCTTGGGTTTGGCTTATTATTTCATCATGAAGAGCCTGGGCATTGCAAAGCCTGGCAAAGCTCATATTTTCAAAATTATAGGAAATAAGCTGTTGGGGAGTAACTCCTTGTTGTAACAGCTCTTGTTTTATAAGATCTAACATAACAGATTTACCGCAACGTCGGATACCTGTAAGTACTTTTACTAAATCACTGTTAATGAATGGGCGGATTTTTTTCATGTAAGATTCTCTTTTAATCATGTAAATCACCTCACTATCTATATAATATATCAGTTATATCTTAAATTCAAGACGAAAATCAAATTTCTATCAGATATAACTGAAATTTTTCATGATTTTAGATTTTTATCATCTATATCTGATAAAAATTCTTGCTGTTGTAGTCGAAAATAAGCATACTTTTTTAGTATACGCAGAAAAAAATAAAAAAATTTCCTCTTACCCCCTTTACAAATTCAAATCCTAGTATTATAATAAGCGCATAAAGCAACAACGTGGTTGTTGGATCGAAAGGTCTAAACTTCGTGGTTGCTTTTTCTTTTATATCAGCGGTGAGAATTATCTTCTTACCCATGATAAGTGCAACGAAGCACCGTAGCAGCGCAAGGCGCAGCTGACGGTGCTTTCTTATTTACAGAGCCAGAGAGAAGAAAATCTGTAAAGCACAAAAAACTGTATTTAAAATGAGGGGTTTACTCTTCGTAAACCCAAGGAAATTCTCAGAGAGAAATTAGGGAGGTTTTACAATGAATGATGTACCGAAACTGTTTGGCAGCTTAGTTTTTAACGAAAGCGTTATGAAGGACCGTCTGCCGACTGCAACCTATAAGGCATATAAGGCAGCAGTGCTGGCAGGCACTCCGCTGAATTTGGAAATTGCTAATATCATCGCCAATGCTATGAAGGACTGGGCTCTGGAGCATGGTTGCACTCATTTCACCCATTGGTTCCAACCAATGACCGGTATTACTGCTGAAAAGCATGAAAGCTTCATTTCTCCTACTGCTGAAGGCCGTGTTATTATGGACTTCTCCGGCAAAGAGCTGATTCAGGGCGAACCTGATGCTTCCAGCTTCCCGTCCGGCGGCCTGCGTGCAACCTTTGAAGCTCGCGGCTATACAGCATGGGACCCGACCTCCTATGCATTTATCAAAGATAACTGCCTGTGCATTCCTACAGCCTTCTGCTCCTACACCGGCGAAGTGCTGGATAAAAAGACTCCGCTGCTGCGTTCCATGAATGCAGCCAGCAAAGCAGCCTGCAAGCTGCTGAAGCTGTTCGGCATTGATACCATCCGCGTCAACAGTACTGTTGGTCCGGAACAGGAATATTTCCTCGTAGATAAAAAAATGTGGGAAAAACGTAAAGACCTGGTTTACACCGGCCGAACCCTTTTCGGTGCGAAATCTCCGCGTGGGCAGGAGCTGGACGACCACTACTTCGGCATTATCAAACAAAGAGTTCTTTCCTTCATGAAGGATTTGGACGATGAGCTGTGGAAGCTTGGCGTACTTGCCAAGACCGAGCATAACGAAGTTGCTCCGGCACAGCACGAGCTGGCACCTATCTTCACAACTACCAACGTAGCCTCTGACCATAACCAACTGATGATGGAGTTCATGAAACGTGTTGCTCTGCGTCATGGCCTTGTTTGCCTGCTGCATGAAAAACCCTTCGACGGTGTAAACGGCAGCGGTAAGCATAACAACTGGTCCTTATCTACGGAAGAAGGCTTGAACCTGCTGGATCCCGGCAAGGAGCCGTACAAAAACCTGCGCTTCTTGACTTTCCTGGCAGCAATCATCAAAGCTGTTGATGAATATCAGGATCTGCTGCGTGTATCTGTTGCCAGTGCCGGCAATGACCATCGTCTGGGCGCTAACGAAGCTCCTCCGGCTATCGTTTCCATGTTCCTTGGCACTGAGCTGACTGCAGTTCTCGAAGCTATTGCAGCAGACAAGGTTTACAACGGCAACCCGGAAAGCTACATCAAGGTAAGCGACGATACCATTCCTGCTTTGGTTAAGGATAACACCGACAGAAACAGAACCTCTCCGTTCGCCTTCACCGGCAATAAATTTGAATTCCGTATGCTGGGCAGCATGTTCTCCATCGCCGGCCCCAACATCGTATTGAACACCATCGTTGCCGAAGAGCTGGATGAATTTGCCGATAAGCTGGCAGATGCTCCTGACCTGGAAGCAGCAGTATATGATTTGGTTAAAGAAACCTACAAGGCTCATAAACGCATTGTCTTCAACGGTAACGGTTATACTGACGAATGGGTTGAGGAAGCTGCCAAACGTGGCCTGCTGAACCTTAAATCTACTCCGGAGGCTCTGCCGTATCTGGGTCATGCAAAGAACATCGAGTTGTTCGAAAAACATAATATCTTCACTAAAGCCGAAGTTGAATCTCGTGTAGAAATCCTGCTGGAGAACTACAGCACCACGATTTCTATCGAAGCAGCAACCATGCTGGATATGTTCCACAAGGATATCCTCCCGGCAGTTACCGCTTACACCGAAGATCTGACCAAAGCAGTACTGGATAAAAAGGCTGCCGGCGTCAGCGCAGGCTTTGAAGGCGCACTTGCTGATAAGCTGAGCAAGCTGGGCGGCGAAATGTATGCATCCTCCCTGAAGCTGGAAGATGGCTTGAAGGAAGCAGCAGAAATCGGCGACAGCGAGAAACAGGCTCTGTACTATCACGATACCGTTCTTGAAGAAATGGGCAAGCTGAGAAGTGCTGTTGATGCTGCCGAAGCTTTGACCGGTGGTAAGTATCTCGACTATCCGACTTATGGAGAGTTGCTGTTCGGCGTAAACGAGTAAGCGGAGGCTACCTTCTCGACAGCCTTGAGTAAGGTGTAATAATAAAAAATAAAATAATATATAAATAAAACTCATACACAATGGGGTGTATCCGAAAAATCGGGTACGCCCCTCTTTCTTTAGCTAATGCCATGTGAGCGCTGCTCAATGACGCGTTAAAAAATATTATAATTTGAGGGGTGTTTACAAATGGACAAATATGTATCTGTCGATACTATATGGGTGCTGATAGGTGCCTTCCTGGTATTCTCTATGCAGCCGGGCTTTGCAATGGTTGAAACAGGCTTTACCAGAGCTAAAAATGCTGGCAACATCGTCATGAAGAACGTCATGGATATGTGCCTCGGTTCCATCGTTTTCTGGGTTCTGGGCTTTGGCCTGATGTTTGGTACCGATATCGGCGGCTTTATCGGAGCGCCGGACTTCTTCGTTAAAGGCGATTATGGTGCCAGCTATCCGAGCACAGCCTACTTTATCTTCCAGACGATGTTCTGTGCTACTGCAGCAACCATTGTTTCCGGTGCTATGGCAGAACGTACCAACTTCTTGGTATATTGCATTTACAGCGTATTAATCAGTGCTGTTATTTATCCGATCAGCGGTCACTGGATTTGGGGCGGCGGCTGGCTCGCACAGATGGGCTTCCACGATTTCGCCGGTTCTACTGCCGTTCATATGGTAGGCGGCGTTGCTTCTCTCGTCGGTGCCAAGATGATTGGCGCGCGTATCGGCAAATACAATACCGACGGTACGGTAAACGCTATTCCCGGTCACAGCATTCCGCTTGGTGCCTTGGGTGTTTTCCTTCTCTGGTTCGGCTGGTTCGGTTTCAACGGTGCTTCTACCGTTTGTGCAACCGGTGATGATGTTCTGGTTTCCATGGGTGCTATCTTCATTACCACTAACATGGCTGCAGCAGCTGCTGCTACCGCAACTATGATTTACACCTGGATTCGTTACGGCAAGCCTGATGTTTCTATGACTCTGAACGGCGTGCTTGCTGGTCTGGTAGCAATTACCGCAGGCTGCGATATGGTAAGCCCGGCCGGCGCTTTAATCATCGGCCTGATTGCCGGTGTGCTGGTAGTCGCTGCTGTTGAATTCTTCGACCAGAAGCTGAAGATTGATGATCCTGTTGGTGCAATTTCTGTTCACGGTATCTGTGGTGCCTTCGGTACTATCGCAACCGGTCTCTTCGCTCTTGACGGCGGCCTCTTCTATGGCGGCGGTACTGATTTTCTGGTAAAACAAATTATCGGTGTTGTTACTGTAGCAATCTATGTTGCGGTTACCATGACGATTATCTTTAAAATTCTTGATAAGCTCTTCGGCCTGCGTGTTAAGGAATCCGAAGAAATCAAAGGTCTGGATATGGAAGAGCACGGTCTGCTCAGCAGCTATGCCGACTTTATGCAAACTTCGCTGGAGGCACAGACTTCTGTTACTACTACCTATGTTACTCCGGTCAAAGAAACTGCAGCTAAGCCTGCAGGCGCAGTAAAGATGAGCAAGGTTGTTATTATCACCTCGCAAAATCGTTTCGAAGCATTGAAGAGTGCTTTAGATAAGCTGGGAATTACCGGCATGACTGTTACTAAGGTTCTGGGCTACGGCATCCAGAAGGGGTCCACAGAAATGTATCGTGGTGCTGAGGTTGCTGCTCACCTGCTGCCGAAGGTAAAGGTTGAAATGATTGTTTCCGCAATTCCTGTTGCAGCAGTAGTCAATGTTGCTAAGCAGGTTTTGTATACCGGCAAATACGGCGATGGCAAAATCTTCATCTATGATGTTGAGGATGTTGTTAAGATTCGTACCGGTGAAACAGGCTATGATGCTCTGCAGGATTATCCTATTGAGGAAAAATAATTTGCTTCTCCCTAATCAAACTCCCTAATAAAACAGGAAGGCGCTCGGTGTCTTGCGTAATGCAGGCTAAGAGCGCTTTTCTGTGTGTTGTGGGGAGAATGCCTTTATAATATTATTATGGCGAAAAACTTGCAAAGCTGCATTGTTTAGGCCAAAATAAGATTGAATCGTATTTTAGTCGGATTGGAGTGAATGCTATGAATAAAAACGTTGCTTTATATAACGAGATGATAGCTTTTTTTGCCGGAGATGCACGCCGCTGCCAGCATTTTATCAAGGTTGCCAGCCTGGCCAAGCAGCTGGCTGAGAGCGAGGCTGCGGATGCAGAGCTGACAGAGCTTGTGGAGGCGGCCGGTCTTGTGCATGACTGCGGTATTAAACCCGGCGAGGCCAAGTACGGTGCCGGTCACTGCACAGGCAAAATTCAGGAGCAGGAAGGACCTGCGGTAGCACGCGAGCTTTTGCAAAAGGTTGGCTATGCCCCTGAAAAAATTGAACGCATCTGCTATCTTGTCGGTCATCACCATACGTATAATATGATTGACGGTCTTGATTATCAGTTGCTTGTGGAAGCTGATTTTATAGTAAATTTTTATGAGGACGGTACGCCGAAGGAGAATATTGCCAAGGCTGTGGAGCGTGTTTTTAAAACTGAGAGCGGAACGAAGTTGGTTAAGACTATGTTCGGACTTTGATATACAATGCTGTGGCTTGCCGGTCACAGCATTTTTCTTGCTATTTTGCCTCATGCTTGCTAAAATAAACAAGATTAGGTTATTTTTTGGAGGGATAAGATATGAAGGAAATTTATGATTTAGCAGAGCAGTACCATAACGATGGCAATAACTGCGTAGAATCCGTTGTTAAGGCGTGTAACGACGGATTATAGCTGGGCCTGCCGGATGTAGCAATCCGCATGGTATCCGGCATGGGCGGCGGTATCGGCCGCAGCGGCTGCGTGTGCGGTGCGCTGAGCAGCTCCTGCCTGGTTATCAGCTCTAGCGTTGGCAGATTGGATCCGTCCGAAAAGCATCAGACAGAGGTCTATAAATATACACATGAGTTTCATGAGCGCTTTACCAAACATTTCGGTGCTTCTTGCTGCAGAGCACTGAACCGCCTGAGCTTCGGTACGCCGGAATACAGAACTAAATGCATTAAGATTACTGCCGAAGCGGCAGATATGGTATCCGATTATCTGCAGGAAAAGGGCCTGGTAAAATAAGCATTGGCTGCGAAGCTGACAGAAGGACTGATGGAGGTCAGGCTGATGGAAAAAACTGAGTTGAAGAACATTGTAATTTTAGCAACCGGCGGCACTATTGCTGGCAAGGCTTCCTCCGGCACCCAGATGACAGGCTATACTGCCGGTGCCTACAGCGTTGCCGATTTGCTGGCAGGTGTGCCTGAACTGGGCGAGCTGGCGCATATCAGCTGCGAGCAGCTGTGCAACATCGACAGCAGCAGTCTTACCGATGCTTTACTGCTGCGCCTGGCGCAGCGCTGCAATGAGCTGCTGGCGCAGGAGGATGTCGACGGCGTTGTTATTACCCATGGTACCGATACTATGGAGGAAACAGCCTTCTTCCTGAACCTGACGGTGAAGAGCGCTAAGCCGGTGGTTCTCGTAGGCGCAATGCGTCCTGCCACCGCAGTCAGTGCCGACGGACCTTTGAATATCATCAACGCTGTTAAGGTTGCTGTAGACGCTGCAAGCACCGGGCAGGGCGTGCTGGTGATGATGAACGATGAAATCTACAGTGGTCGTGATGTTACTAAGACCAACACAGCAAATGTGGCGACGTTTAAGGCACTGAACGGCGGTCCCTTAGGTTTCATCGTCGGCGGTGAGGTGCATTACTACTACCGCAGCATGCGTCCGCACACACTGCAGAGCGAGTTTGATGTAACCGGTGTTACTGCTTTGCCGCGCGTGGATATCATCTACACGCATATCGGTGAGGACCGCGTGTTTGTGGATGCGGCACTGGCGGCAGGCGCACGTGGCCTTATTTACGCCGGCAGCGGCATGGGCAGCATTCATGAGGCGGTGGAGGCGGCGCTGGCGGAGGCTGTCAGCCGCGGCGTTGTGGTTGTGCGTTCCAGCCGCACAGGCAGCGGTATTGTTGCCGCAGGTCTGGAGCGTTGGCAGGAGCAGGGCTTCCTGTATGCGGATAACCTTAATCCGCAAAAGGCACGCCTTTTGCTGCAATTAGCACTTTTGCGGACGCAGGAGCGCAGCGAGGTGCAGGGTGTTTTCAGCCGTTATTAAAAGATAAACAGCATGTAAAGCAAAAAAGCTATCAGCAGGCAAAGCCCGGTGATAGCTTTTTTATGCGCTTTAAAATTTTACCATCTTCTGTAACCGTTATGGTGCTTGGCACGCTCTGCCTGACGGGCAGCGCGCTCTGCTTCGTAAGCCTCGCGGGCAACGAAGAAATCCTCCAGCTTCCAGCCGCGGTTAAACATTTCAATCAGCAGCTTACCGGTGTTGTTGGCATCGTCAAAGGCGGTGTGCCAAAGGCCGGCGGTGTTGACCTCCTGCTCCTCGGTAGCCTTTTTCAGACCGGTGGTGTAGTCATCACCCTTCCAGAGGCGGTAGGCCAGCGCCAGATCAAGATAGTCCTCGTATTTTACGGGGTTTTCGATTTTATGACGCTCACAGCCTGTCTGCAGTACCTTATAATCCTCGGTTCCCCAGGCTACAAAGTAGGTTTCGCCGCTTTCGTACAGCGCTGCCAGCTTCTGCACCATAGCAGGAAATTCAATGGCCTGCTGCATATCCTTAGCGGTAATCATGCAAAAATCCATAGAATCCTTGGCTTGCTTAGGATAAAAATGTGGTTTGACAAAGCTCTGGATGCGTCCGCAGTCGGTGAGCGGTTCGCCGTCCAGCTTCACTGCGCCGATTTCGATAATCTCGGAAAAGAAGCCGCGCGGACGGCCGACAGGGCGCTCGTAGGTAGTAAATTCAAAATCAACGACTAAAAATTTCTTCATAGCAATCCCTTCTTACGCTAAAGCATAGCCTGCTGCTCAGTGCTTTTTACCGCAGCATTTTTTATACTTCTTGCCGCTGCCGCAGGGACAGGGGTCGTTAGGATAAACCTTTTTCGCTTTGGCACCTACACGGGTATTTTGCTGAGCTGCCTGCTGTGCGTCGCGCAGCAGCTTGATGGTTTCGTTGGGAGTGTGGCCGCCGAGGCAGAACATGCGGGTAGCATTGTTGCGGGCGTTCTGCAGCAGTACGGAAAGTCTGCCGAGGTGACTGTAATTGTTCCAGGCAGGGATGTTAGCCTGCAGCTTCTGAATCAGCTCAGAGGTATTACCGTCGGTGTTGGAGTTTTCGAATTCATAAATGTACTGGCACCAGTAATGTGCATCCAGTGCAGCAACATTCAGCTCCTGAGTAAAGAAGTCATGCAGATCCTGATATGCGGTGGTAGATTGCATATAACCGTAGTGGGAAAGCATGGTGATTTCCTTTACGGTAGGCTTATACAGGCCGAAGGGCTTTCTGCCCTGTTCCAGTCTGGTGTAGAAATCATCGCTGTCATTTTTCTTGAGCAGGATGCGGCCGTCTTTAATTGCGCAGGGGTTAAAGTTGCTCGGAACCTCGGCAAGTAATTGCGGCAGGGTTTCCGGAGTAAGCTCAAAGCCTGCTTTTTGATTATACATTTCGCAGAAAAATTCTACCGGCAGGATCAGGTGCAGGCTGGACATAGCGGTGATGCAGTCCAGCAGCCATGCCAGCTGTTTGCGGCGAGCCTGGAAATCTGCGGTGTTGATTTTTTTGTAGACGGTGCGTGCTTCCTTTACTGCTTCAAAGCAGTCATCTGGATAGGAAACAATGTAGCCCATAGAAATAAAGGGCAGCAGCAGTGCATATTCACTGTAGGTAGGATGGAAGCATTTTTTCTCTAAGGCTGCTTCGAAGGCCTGAATATTTTCGTCCGGCATAATAGCAAAACGTTTTGCTGCAATTTCCGGCTTTTGCATTTCTGTGCAGATTTTTTCTGCCAGCTCGTCCTTTTTGAGCTTGCTGTAGGTGATGCAGAGCTGACGCGCTGCAAAAATTAATTTATCCTTAGTGAAGGCTTTTAAGTAATCCAACAATACAGGTTTACGGGATGGTTGATTCTTGGTTTTGGTTGTACTTGCAGACATATTGATAGAAAATCTCCTTCTTTGTAATCTTACGTATCTCTTAATTATAAATAAAAACAGGAAATATAGCAAGTGAGGAAATTTAATATGCAGTTTATTATACGCTTTTCGGCGGTTAAATTTATTTTTCAGGCTCTGCTTGCTGACGGCGCATAGCAGGAATCAGGAAAAAGGCACAGTAAATAAAGGAAAGCAGCACGATTGCGCCGCCACCGAGACCGATATAAGCGATGGAAGCATGCGTACAGATAAGTCCGCCCAGATAGCTGCCGCTGCCGATACCCAGATTATAAATGCCGGAGTAAATCGACATAGCCACAGCGGAGGTGCTAATGGTAGTTGTGCGCAAAAGCTCTGCCTGGCCTACAACGTTGAAGGCTGTAACGAAAATGCCCCAGACTGCGCAGAGCAGCACCAGAAGATAATGATTGATGCTTACGGGGTAGAGCAGCAGCAAAACAACTGCTACGCCAAGGACGGTGATGCGGAAGAAGTGATAGCGGCATTTATCATACCATTTGGAAAAGGCTGCGCTGCCAAAAAGTCCGGCTGCACCGAAAATAACCAGGGTGATGGTTATCCAGGCTTCATCCATCAGCGCAATCTGCTTCAGATAAGGCTCAATATAGCTGTAGGCGGTGTAATAGCCTGTGGGGAGTAAAAAGGATATCATATAGAGGCCGATGAGCACAGGATTTTTCAGCATTACCGGCAGCTGCGAAAGCGTAAACGGTTCGCTTTTTTCCAGCTTGGGGAAGACGAAGAACATGTAGGCCAATACGATGAAGGCCAAAACGGCAATGCACATAAAGGCCATGCGCCAGCCTACGTAAAGGCCGATGATGCGTCCTAAGGGCAGGCCGACGATGATGGCGATAGCGGTACCGGTTACAATCATACTCATAGCCAGTGCTTTGAAGGGCCCTTTAACCAGACGCACGGCGATAGGTGAGGCGACCGACCAGAAAATGGAGTGGGCGAAGGCTACGCCGATACGCGAAAGCAGCAGCGTCCAAAAGCCGGTGGCAAAGGCAGAGGCTACATGCGATACGGCGAACAGGCTGATAGTGGCCAGCAAAAGCTTGCGCAGCGGATAGCGGGAAGCGGCAATCATCAGCGGCAGGCTCATGAGCATTACGACGTAGGCATAAATGGTAATCAGCATACCGGCCTGCGCTTCCGTCATGCGGAAGTCTGCGGCGATATCGGACAAAAGGCCTATGGGCATAAATTCCGATGTGTTAAAAATAAAGGCGGAAACTGTCATGCCGATTAACGGCAGCCATTCGTGGGTAGTGATTTTGTTTTCCATATATATAAAGCACCTGACTTTCATTCTATAAAATTGCGCTGAATATTATAGCACAGCATATTTGTGTGCTACAAGTAAAAAAATTGTAAATTATTTGTTGCGGGATGGTGCGGAGGTTTTCTTTGAAAAGGGCTGTCGTTAAGGAGCAAAAACAGTAAAGGCGTTCTACTTAAGTACGGTAGAACGCCTTTAATTATAATATTAATTTTAGTTTATAGTTATTGCTCAGCTTGCAACGCTTCAACTTGTTCAAAAGGGAGAGAAGTAGCCTTGGCGATATCCTATACAGAAATGTCCATGCTGAAAAGACACTTAGCAGCAATGTTGGCATTTGCTTCGCCCTCAGCAATGCCTTCACGCCTTTCATCTAATAAACGTGCTTCCATAAGCATAAATTCTCGCCTCACTTTCGTATCAAGTTTGAGATAGCTGATTTCATCATCAATTTGCATTACCCTGTTCAAAGAAATCAAAAACGCAGATAAAAATGATACCTAATTTTCTCGTTTTATTTTAACACAGATGCAATAAAAAATACATAAGCAGTGCAAAAACAAAAAAGAGCAGTACCCTGACGATAAAGAATATTATGAATATTATATCTTGGTTAACGATTTACTTCTATTAACTTGACATAAAAGAGATGAAGGATTATAATTAATAAAATTATTCCACTCACAAAAATTGGGGGGTAAACATTATAACATGTATATTAAGGAGGGAAAATATAATAAAATGAATAAAAATATTCAAAGCAAAAAACAAAAATACAATGCTGCTTTAGCAATGGCTGTTTTGATGACCTTGGGTGGGTTCACCTTTGGTGCAAATCCGACCTTTGCGGAAACTAATGATAAGCCTGTATGGGTTGGCTCATACAATGCCGGAGCATATAAAGATGGCATTTTTGTAAGCAATGCTGATACCACGGATGATTTAGTTTATATAGGGGCTGATGTTCAGACCAAAGTTGTCAATGTTAATGATTCTGTTACCGGCAACAATAAAGCAGTATATGTAGGAGCGTATAATAAATTAGTTGCCGATGAAGGTGTGAATATCTCCAATATTAAGTTCCATGACACTTATATTTCTGGTGAAAAACATGGACTGTATGTAATTGGCGCTACAGTAGAAGCTCCGACTATTCGTGTGGATAATTTGACCACTGATTCTACCGAGGCTTTAGCAGGTTTGGTGGCAGGTACAGATGTGGGTTATGGCATGAATAAGGAAACTTTAAAAGCAGACTCTATCTATGTAGGCAATGTCAAATCTGATACAAGTAAATATGTATACGGTAGTTTGCTTCAAGGTGCTTTATGGCAAAGCTTTCATGAAGGGCAGGATAATAATCTCACAATAGAAAATATTACCGGTGGTGCAGATAATGCTATAGTCGGTGGTATTGAAGTACAGTTTGCAAATAGTACCATGTCGGATTGCTCTTATGATATTACAGGTGATACTGTAATCAGCAACATTAATTCCACTCAGGGCTCGGCTTATGGTATTATGGCTAAGGGTTCTTCTACTGGCTCTGAAGCTGCTTACATGCATTTAAATAACTTGAAAATCTCCGATATCCATGGTAAGGATTTATCTGTTGGTATATGCGGACATGTCGGTGATATTATTGTTGATAATGCGGATATTAATATGACCGGCAAAGATGGTTATAATGGTCTTTATGCTGAGCCGGTGGCCGATGCGGAAAAGGCAGCGGTTAATAGCTTTGCCATCAGTGGCTCACTGGTGGGTAATATTAAATTGGATAATGCTGAAGGTAGCTACAATATTCAAGGTGATATTCTGGCAGACAGATTTAATCTTGATAAACAGGTTGAAGTAGCTATTAAGCAGCTTGAGGACCCTAAAACACTGGAACAACTCAAAGAACAACTTAAAGAAGGTCATCCTGATTGGACGGATGAGCAGGTTGACGATTTCATTAATAACCAAGTTGCAGATTTAGTTAATACGTTGAAAAATTCCGGACACATCAATTTAGGTGGCAAGCTTGCTCTTTACGGCGATGTATATGCAAAATGCGGTGGCAACGTAAGCATCAACCTGACTAAGGGCAGCATTTTTGAGGGACAGGCTGATAACTATGCTGATTACGATACATTTGGTTCCTTAGTATGGCGTAAGGCTGACCTTGATGGTCTTAATAAATCTGCCCTTTATAAATTATTTGGCTTTGATTCGATGCAGGAACAACTCGAGATGCAGGGACTGCCTATAGTTGGTGCCGGTAAAATCGATATCTCTATGGAAGATTGTTCCTTGTGGAAGGCGCATGGCAAGAGCTTTGTTGATACACTGAATTTTAAAGACGGTGGTCTTGTCGATATGCGTGCTGAGGATGGTTCTTCTATTACTGCAGGCAAATTAACCGGTAACGGTATCTTTATCATGAATCTCAGCAATAATGCGGATAAGTCCGATATGCTTTACGTTAAGGATTTCAGTGAGGCTGGCGTACAGACCATTCAGGCTAACCTTAAGGATGGTTTAAAACCTGAAGACTTGAAGGGTATGCGTTTTGCGACAACCGGCGGTGACGACTACAAGCACAATCTGGCTGATAAATTCAAAATCGAGCTTTATAAGGATCAGGGCGTTAATGACGTAAGCTTCAGCGTAAAGAACGAAAAATTTAACGCTGAGGATACCGAAGCCAACGAAAAATTCAATGGCGGTAAGGATGGTGCCGGTAACTGTAAGCCGGGTAATGACTATATTACTGCTATTTTCTCTGGCCAATCCTTTACTCGTGAAACGTTAGATTTGGAAAAAATTCAGCAAGACATCGATAATGGAACTCTTAAAGATGAGAGCGATCTTTATGATGAAAACGGTAAGTTTTTACCCAAATACATAAAAAAAGAAATTATCGAAAATCCTGTTAAGGAAGGCACCAACTGGTATATCGACACTGCTGTTAATACCACAAGCAGCAGCGGCAACATTATCAAAAAGGCAGCTGCTCTTGATTACGCCAATGCTGTAACTACAGATACTCTGAACAAGCGCCTTGGTGAAGCACGTTATTCTAATGAAGGTGACGGCATGTGGGCACGTGTACGCCATGATCGTTTCGGCAAAACAAACCGCTACGAAGGTAAAAACACCATGACCGAGCTTGGCTATGACTGGAAACGTTGCGACACAAGCTATGGCAAGCATATGCAGGGCGCAGCAGTGAATTACACAACCGGCAGTGCTGATTATAAAGCCGTCACCGGCGAAAGCAGCACTAAGCGTTATGGTCTTTCCTTCTATGATACCCAACTGAGAGAAACAGGTCATTATCTTGATACCGTTGCTAAATTCGGTCGTGTTTCCAACAAATTCAGTCTGGAACAGCCCGGTGTAAATGCTAACTATCATAACAATTATTATGCTCTGAGCTTTGAATATGGTCGCAAAAATGCGTTGGAAAACAGCTGGTATGTTGAACCGCAGGCTCAGCTGCAGTACACTTATCTTGCTTCTACCGATTATCGCACCAGCCAAGGTACAGATGTACAGCTTTCCGGTACTGACAGCTTAATCGGCCGTGTAGGCTTCCGCATCGGCAGAGAGCTTGATGATAAGACTGCCTTCTATGTTGACGCTAATGCTTACCATGAATTTCTGGGTAATCAAGATATTCTTGCCAGCGATATGACCGGCATTATGAATGCTACTGCCCATAACGATGGCACCTGGTACGAAGCAGGCGTTGGTATTTCCGGTAAATTGAATAAAAACACCAATGGTTTCGTTCAATTTACTAAAGGCTTTGGCTCTGACGTTGAACACACCTGGAGCTTTGAAGGCGGCCTGAACTTTACGTTCTAATCTGCTTGTTTGCAAAATGACTTAATACCTTGTTCATTTTGTTCATTATATTTATTTTGGTTGTTGTTTTTTAAAAGCCTATGCTTTACTGCTTGCGGTAAAGCGTAGGCTTTTTTTGCAGAATATATAAGAACGTTAGCTTTTTTTGCCTAGAGCAAAGCAACAGATAATATGCCAAATTTTGCCGAAACAAAAGGAGTTCTGCCAACGTGAGGCAGAACTCCTTTAAATCTTTTTATGCTTCTTTTACTTCGCTGTCGCCAGCATCAGCTTAATACGGTTTTCCTGATTGACGCGGGCAGCGCTGGCATCGTAGTCCAGTGCCAAAATATTGGCTTCTTCGGCAATCTCCTTGATTTTGTTAATCATGCCGCGGCCGGCGATGTGATTAGGCAGGCAGCCGAAGGGCTGAGCACAGATAATATTGGTGTAGCCGCTATGCACCAGCTCCAGCATTTCGGCAGTCAGTAGCCAGCCTTCGCCCATATTGTTGCCGTAGCCGATAACACCCTTGGCCATAGCCTTAGTTTCCTCATAGGTGGCGGGGGCGCTGAAGGGAGCGATACTGAGAGCCTGATGCAGAATGCCTTCCATATATTTCAAATACCACATAGCGCTTTTGTTGACACTGTATTTGATAAAGCTGCCGCCGTAAAGCTTGTAATCCGTAAGATAAGTATCAACACAGTACATGATGAAATTCATCAGACCGGGCAGCATATATTCGCAGTTCTGACGTTGCAGGAAAGCTTCCAGATTGTTGTTGCCCAATGCGGCATATTTGATGTAGATTTCACCGACAATACCGACCTTGATTTTTTCCTTGTTGGTGATAGGCAAATCCGCAAATTCGTGCGCAATAGCCTTAGTAAGCTGCTTGATAGTGCCCAAGGCCTGCGCCTTGCCGCTCTTGAAGGCTTCACTCAAGCGTGCCAGCCATTTTTGCGCCAGTCTGTCGGCAGCGCCGTGTACAACCTCATAGGGACGTGTTTTATTCGTCAGGTACATCAGGGTATCGCCGTAAACAACGGCAGCCAAGAACTTATGCACCATGGATGCATCCAGATGGAAGCCTGGCTGTTGCTCCAAACCATTGACATTGAGGCTGATAACAGGAATATGGGTAAGTCCTGCTTTTTCCAAAGCCTTGCGCAGCAGATAGATATAGTTGGAGGCACGGCAGCCGCCACCTGTTTGGGTGATAATCAGCGCAGTGTGCTCCAAGTCATATTTGCCGCTTTCCAAAGCGTTTATCAGCTGGCCGATAACCAGCAGTGCCGGATAGCAGATATCATTATTGACGTATTTCAGACCGGTTTCGATTACTTCGCGTCCTGTGTTGTGCAGAACCTCGGCTTTGTAGCCGCAGCTTACGAGTGCTGCCTGCAGCAGTGAAAAATGCATAGGCAGCATGCCGGGTATAAGTATAGTATGCGTTTTTTTCATATCCTCCGTGAAGGGGGTAAACTTAACGTTAGCTGCTGGTAGCATATGCAAATCTCCTTTAATTATTATCTATATCGAAAAGCTGGGCTGCGGAGAACAGACTGCGGATGCGGATTTTGGCAGCACCAAGGTTGTCGATATCGTCTATTTTTATTTGTGTATAGATGCGTCCGCGTTCTTCGAGGAGGCGGCGGCATTCATCGGCCGTAATCGCATCGCAGCCGCAGCCGAAGCTTACAAGCTGAATCAGATGCATATCAGGATTTTGGGCAACATATTCGGCTGCCGCATACAGGCGGCCGTGATAGGTCCATTGGTTGAGCACCTGCAAATCGCGGTTGAGTTCCTTGGTCTTAATATGACTGCTTACGGCATCCTCACTGACGAGGGCAGCGCCCATGTTGGTAATCAGGCGGTCGATACTGTGGTTGACCTTGGGGTCGATGTGATAGGGACGGCCTGCCAGTACAACGATAGGCTTATGCTCTTCGCGTGCCTTGGTGATGATTTCCTGTCCTTTAGCCTTTACTTGTGCTTCATAGTCATAAAAGGCAGTGAAGGCAGCATCAACAGCCTTGCGGATTTCCTCCTTGGTGATATCCGGGTAGGCCTTGGAAAACATTTCCTGCAGTTTTTTGACCAGCTTCTTTTTATGGAGCAGGCCAAGATAATCATAGAAGAAATGTATCTCAGGCTTATTCAAATCACGGATATTGGCGTGCAGCACTTCGGGATAATAGGCTACAACAGGGCAATTATAGCAGTTTTCCGTGCCCTGTTCATCTATATTGTAGGTCATGCAGGGATAGAAGATATTGGTGATTCCCTGCTGCAGGAGCCATTTGATATGGCCGTGCATCAGCTTGGCCGGATAGCAGACGGTGTCGCTGGGGATGGTTCCCTGACCAAGACGGTAAATAGTTTTGTCTTCAATCGGACTGTGTACAACCTTGAAGCCCAGGCTGGAGAGTAAGGCATTCCAGAAAGGGAGCAGCTCATACATATTCAGGCCCATAGGTATACCCATAATGCCGCGTTTAGGCGTTTCATTAACCGGCAATTCCTTGAGCAGCTGCAGCTTCTGACGGTACAGGTTCAGCTCATCCTTGGGGGCCATGTGGGTGATGGGGCGCTCGCAGCGGTTACCGCTGATAAAGCGTTTGCCGCCGGCAAAGGTGTTGACGGTGAGGTGGCAATGGTTATTGCACAGGCCGCAGGTCATGCCCTTGACGGTGTGAACGAATTCACCCAGCTGCTGCAGGTTGAGCAGCGTTGTCTGATGCGGTGCGTCCTTGTAGCGGCGCTGTGCGTATAGGGCGGCGCCGTAGGCTCCCATAAGGCCTGCAATGTTGGGGCGGATAACGTTCAAATCCATTTCCTGCTCAAAGGCGCGCAGTACGCAGTCATTGAGGAAGGTGCCTCCCTGAACAACGATGTGTTTGCCGATGGCCTCCTTGCTGGCCGGGCGGATAACCTTATACAAAGCGTTTTTGACAATACTGATGGACAGGCCGGCGCTGATGTTGGCAACAGAGGCACCGTCCTTCTGTGCCTGCTTAACGCTGCTGTTCATAAACACGGTGCAGCGGCTGCCTAAATCTACAGGCATATCTGCTTTAAGGCCGATTTGTGCGAACTGCTCGGCTGTGTAGCCCAGAATTTCGGCGAAGGTCTGCAAAAAGCTGCCGCAGCCGCTGGAGCAGGCTTCGTTCAAAAAGATGTTGTCGATGGCACCGTTATGGATTTTCAGGCACTTCATATCCTGACCGCCGATATCAAGAATGAAATCTACCTCCGGCTCCAGATATTGGGCAGCATAAAAGTGCGCCATGGTTTCTACGATACCATAGTCAACACCAAAGCCGTGGCGAATCAGCTCCTCGCCGTAGCCGGTGACTGCACCTGCCAGCAGGCGGCAGTTGGGATATTTTGTATAGAAATCAGTAAGATAATTGCGGACGGCAACAACAGGATTACCCTTATTGCTTTGATAGAAGGAATCAAGCAATTTGCCGTCAGGACTCATAACAGCGATTTTAATAGTCGTACTGCCGGAATCGATACCGATAAAGGCTTCCCCAGCCTCCGCAGGGGTACCTATAGCGACACTTTCTTTAGAGTGACGCATCTTGAAAACGGTATATTCACCTTCGTTTTTAAAAAGCGGCGGCAGATGCTCAAAGCTGTGCTGTGCTGCTGTCTGCAGTTTTTCTGGCAGCGTGGTAAGATCCACATCATGCTCGGCGCAGAAGGCTGCACCCATTGCTACATAAAGCAGGCTGTTTTCCGGGCAGACGCCTTTGATATTCAGAACACTGTCAAAGGCATCACGCAGACAGCTCATAAAGGTGAGCGGTCCGCCAAGATACAGCACATTACCGCTGATGGGACGGCCTTTGGCAAGACCGGTGATGGCCTGGCTTGCTACAGCATGGAAGATGCTGGCTGCCA
>ENA-OPMP01000180-OPMP01000180.1-human-gut-metagenome-genome-assembly--contig:-NODE-180-length-31126-cov-14.196035_pt1 | contig 31126 bp, 24 predicted proteins | sample MGYA00241527_ERZ501751 | MGnify/ENA primary metagenome ERZ501751 (study PRJEB25962, sample SAMEA2042647) | human gut metagenome | biome: human gut; feature: human-associated habitat; material: faeces... | reverse complement strand
CTTAATGCTTCGTTGCGTCTTGCTTAATGCTTCGTTGCGTCTTGCTTAATGCTTCGTTGTGTCTTGCTTAATGCTTTGTTGCGTCTTGCTTGATGCTTCTTCAAGTCTGATGCTTGCCAATGTAACTACACGTGCTTGCCCTTGCCCATCCATTTCTTGATGCGGCGGGTGAGGGCTTGTGTTATCTGGCGTGTGTTGCCAGCCTTTAGGTTGAGCCAGAGCTCCTCGACGCTTCGCCCTATTTTTATCCAGGGGTGGCCCCATCCGTTGGTGCGGTAGGTGTGTTCCTTGTAGGCCACATACTCCATGACATACTTGGGGTGCTTCAGGGGGAAGGTGACGTCGTGGCGTTGCATGGTGAATATGCGGCGCAAACCATGTGGCATGGTCTGCAGGGCGGCATAATGGGTGGAATCGGCGGTGGCGCCCACGTTGCTCACCATGTTGCGGGTGGGCATGATGGCGAGCCCATTGTTCATGAGCATGGTGGACCAAAACACGCTCTCGAAGAAGGGCTTGCCTGCCGCGGCGTGGTCGGCGCACATGCGCATGAAATCGGATCGGTAGCCCCGTGCCTTCACCAGGTCGGCCAGTTGCTGGCGGTTGAATTCGTCGTTCATGAACGAATAGGTTCCGTCCCATTTCTCCACGACGCGCCTCCACGACGCCCAGCCCCAGATGGAGAAGGCCGATGTGAAGAAATAGTCGTAGGGAACGTTGGGTGTCACCTCATCGGTGTTGAATCCGGCCACCATGGTGATGCGCTCGTCGTGCTCGTAGCGGTCGAGCATCTCCTTGCAGAAGGGCAGGAATGAAGGGGCGGGAACCACGTCGTCCTCCACGACGGCCACCTTGTCGGCCAACGAGAAGGCCCATTTCTGCGATAGGAATCCCGATGGGTCGCATCCCTGGTTGTGCTCGCAATAGTGGCGATGCACCTCACATACCCAATCGATGTTCTCGTCGCTGGCTATGCGTCGGCATGCCTCCATGCCCTTGCGGTCTTTCTCGTTGCCCTCGCGGGGTCCGTCCTGATAGAGCAGGAGCTTCGATGGGCGTGAGGCTTTCACGGCGTCGAACGCCTGTTGGAACGTCTCGGGCCGGTTGAAGAAGAGCATCAACACGGCAATATCGGTCTTATAAGGATGTTTCATGGTGGGTGTGGTTTAGCGCCAATCGGTAGGTTATGTTTGTCGCGATGGCATGCGCCATCTATTCCAATTCTCGTTATTGTCTTTGCGCCCGTTTTCGCATGCGGTCCTTAAACCATCTCAGGGGGTAATAGGCCAAGCGTGGGGGAAGGGCCAGGAAGAGGCGGTGGAGCCATGGCACACGGCTGTCGACCTGCTGTCGCAAGGGGCGATAGTAGCGGTCGAGCACGTGGAACTGCCGCTTGTAGAGGAAGTTTTCGTACACCTTGATTTGGTTGAGAAGGAACCACGGCTCCATGACCTGCCACTTGGGCTGCAACGTGCGGCGCATCTCGTCGTCGTAGATGCGTATCATCCGCAGGTCCTCCACGCGCGTGTTGGGCACATCCTCCTCGTGCCAATACACCTCATCGGCGATGAACCACACCTTGGGTTCCTTCATGAGGCACTTGATTTGCATGAGGCTGTCCTCGCGCTCGATGATCTCTCGGGGCGCGTTGAGGCACCCTTCGAGCAACTGGCGCTTGAAGAGGATGCCCCACAACACGCAGAACGTGTTCTTGATGCTGAGCAGGGCGCCGATGAGCTCGTCGCTGTTGTGCCATCCGCGGCGCCCCGAGTCGCAATGGGCGTGATACTGATTGGTGAATGTTCCGATCACCTCGTCGGCGCCCGAGGTCACCATGGCCTCATGCAGGGCAGCCATGGCGTGGGGTGTGAGCATGTCGTCGGCGTCGGCGAACATGATGTATCGGCCCCGCGCCTCGGCCACTCCATGCCGGCGCGCCGCCGTTACGCCCCCATTGGGCTGGTGGAACACGCGCACCCTATCGTCGTGCTGGGCCAGCGTGTCGAGCTTGGTGGCCGAGCCGTCGGTGCTTCCGTCGTCGACGGCCACAATCTCGAAGTCGCTGAAATCTTGCGTGAGGATGCTCTCCAGACAACGGTCTATGTAGTCGACCTTGTTGTAAACAGGGATGATGACGGATATTTCCATACCAGTTATTTTTTGAATTTGTTCTTGGCGAATTGCAGGCACTCCTCCAAAATCTGCACGCGCGCCACCTTCATGACGGCGAAATAGAGCACGCCCGCCATGGCTATGCGTGCGAGCAGCAGCACGATGGGCGTGCTGATGGCCTGTGTGCAGCATCCGGTTACGGCCATCACGCCACCGGCGGCGAGCAGGAAGGGCGCCATGTCTTTCACCACCTGCCACAGGCTGAGGCCGATGAGGCGGTGGGCTTGCGTCTGCCATGCCAGCAGCCATAGGATGTTGAAGCCGCTGTAGACGGTAATCATCACAAGGATGCCGAGGCTGTGGGTGCAGAGCATGAGGATGATTTGCAAGGCTATCTGGAGAATGTTGCACCACATGTTGATGTCTGCGCGGCCATGCCCTATGACCATGTTCTGATACAGGGTGTAGAAGGGGAAGAAGGCTCCGCTCACGGCCAGGATCTGCAACAAGGGCACGGCGTCGATCCATTTGGCGCCGATGGTGATGAGGATGAACTCGCGCGCCACGAGCACCAGGCCGAACATGGCGGGGAAGGCGAGGAACGCCGTGAACCGCATCATCTTGCGGAAGACGCGCAACTCGCGCTCGCGCTCATTGGCAATCGACGCAAAGACGGGTTGCGCCACTTGCTGCGTGGTGTTGGAAACGAGCGAATAGGCCATGAAATTCCACTTGTAGGCTTGGCTGTAGTTGCCCAATATGTCCTTGTTGAAGAACTTGCCGATGATAACCGACATGATGTTGTTGTTTACGGTGTTCATCACCATGACCACGAGGATGTTCATGCTGAAGCCAAACATCTTGCGTATGGGCCTGAGGTCGATGTGGAGCGAGGGCCGCCATGGCACGTAATAGTAGCGCCCCACGTTGAGGATGGTGATGTAGAGCACCTGCTGCCACGCCAGGCTCCAATAGCTATAGCCCAGGAAGGCGAGCGTTACGCCGGTAAGCCCCGAGAGGATCAGGGCGAGCGAATTGATCATGGTCATCTCCTTCACCATGAGTTTCTTGGTGAGGTAGGCGTTGGGCGTGATGCCGAAGCTGCCCACGACGAACGACAAAAAGACGAAATGCGACAAGGGCGTGAGCACCGGTTGGTGGAAGAAGTCGGCGATGAGCGGCGCCGCGAACCACAGGATGGCGTAGAGTGAGAAGCTCATGAGGATGTTGAACCAGAACACCGCGTTGAAGTCCTCGTGCTTGGGGTCCTTCATGTTGATGAGGTAGGTGCTGAACCCCGAGCTCTGCAAGTTGCCCGCTATGGCCGTGAAGATGGCGATGTATCCGATGATGCCATACTCGCCCGGCGACAACAGCCTTCCCAGCATGATGCCGATGAGCAGGTTGAGCACCTGTGTGGTGCCGCTATTGAGCGCCCCCCAGAAGAGGCCCTTGGTGGTTTTCTCTTTGAGTGTGTCTGCCATAGATGGGTGTTTGTCATTGCTCCGACGCGCCGTTGTAGCCCGGCTTGTCGATGATTTTCCTCACTTCGCGGTAAGGAATCTTTCGGTTCAGGTCCATGAACACCACGTCGTGTTGCACGCGTTGCTCCACGGGCGGCAACTGGCGCCAGTTGCCATACGATGTCACGAGATAGTCCTCGTAGCGTGTGGGCACCACGATGCTGATGTCCTCGAAGGGCAGCGTCGTTCCGTCACCGAAGATGTCGGCCGTAAGGTTCTTCTCGCGTGAGGTGTAGCTCGAGCTGAAGCAGATGTGGTTGGAGCGTGTGCCGTGGTAGGCGCGCAGCTCCCGCTCCATCCGTCCCACGAGATAATTGCGGATGGGTGTTCGGAAGAGGGCGTAGCTGATGTCGCCCAACGTGAGTCGCAGGCTCTGCTTGGTGATGTTGCCAAGGATGTTGGCCCACGACTTGCGCAACAGGTCGGCGGCAATCATCTTGCGCAATTTCAGCATGCGGTCGCAGTAGCGTTGGCGCTCGTTGTCGTCATCGGGCACCACATCGAGTGGGAACACGTCGATGTAATTGCCGAAACTGATGCGGTATTCGGTCCATTCGCAAATGGTGGAATGGGCGTTGCAGAATTTGGCGAAGGGCAGATAATACTCCTGGTCGTGAACATATTCCACCTGCTCATAGCCCTTAGGCGGGTTGGTTCGCATGAGGCGCAGGTAACGGTCGTAGTCGTCGCGCATCATGTAGACGTCGATGTCGTCGTCCCAAGGTATGAAGCCGTGGTGGCGCGCCGCACCCAGCACGGTGCCATAGGCGGCGTAGTACTTGAGGTTGTTGGCTTGGCAGAACGCTATGAAGGCCTTGAGGGTCTCGAGGGTCATGGCTTTTCGCTGCGCCAGTTGTTCTTCGGATAGAATCTTCATGTGTTTGGTGTGGGCAAGCGGCGCCCTCGCGTGTGCTCCGTGGGGGTGCCGCTTGCCTTGTGTGGCGTGTTTGTTGAGGGTTATTTGGTTCCCGGGATGAGCTCCAGTATCTGCTTGATGGGCATGCAGAAGGGGTCGGTCTCGAGCGATCGCTCGTTCTCAAGGATGGTCTCGGCGCACTTGCACATGGCGGGGTAGGCTGCGCGGAGCATGTGGTTGGCGTAGATAACCACGTTGACGCCCCACGAGATGAGCTCGTCTTCCTTGACGTGGTTGTAGGAGGTGGGCACCACGATGATGGGCACGAAGGGGTGCTTCTCGCGGAACTTGGCGCAGAACTCCTTGATGTCGTCGCCGCTCTTGTTGCGGCTGTGGATCATGATGCCGTCGGCGCCCGCGTCGACGTATGCGAAGCTACGCTCCAGGGCATCGGCCATGGGCTGTCCGGCGATGAGGCTCTCGCAGCGTGCGATGATCATGAAGTCGTTGGTGATCTGGGCGGCCTTGCCCATGCGTATCTTGTGGCAGAAGTTCTCTATGGAGTCTTGCGTCTGCTTCACCTCGGTTCCGAAGAGCGAGTTTTTCTTCAGTCCGGTCTTGTCCTCGATGATGATGGCCGACACGCCGTTGCGCTCCAGGGTGCGAACGGTAAACTGGAAGTGCTCGGGCAGTCCGCCGGTGTCGCCATCGTAGATGATGGGCTTGGTGGTGCACTCGAGGATGTTGGTGAGGTCTTGCATGCGCGTGGTGAGGTCTACGGCCTCAATGTCGGGCTTGCCCTTCGAGGTGGAGTCGGTGAGCGATGATGACCACATGCCGTCGAAGGCGCGAATTTCCTGACCTTTCTTCACCTCGTAGCGCTCGATGATGAGCGCCGAGAGGCCGTCGTGGGCCTCGAGGATGCGCACAATGGGCTTGGCGGCGATGAGCCGGCGCAGCGATTTCAGGCGTATGTCGGGTGTGGTGCCGATGGCTTTCACCTCATCGAAGAGCGACGACGAGTTGATGCCCTTGGTGTAGGGCACCTCCACCACCTCGCCACCGAGGTCGGCCATCACCTTGATGCACTCCAGGCGGAGCTCCGAGTCGCGGCCCTCTTTCCAGTTGTCGCCATGGATGAGGATGTCGGGACGATACTTCTGCAGGTTGGGAATGTAGCTGTATTCGTCCTGCGGCACCACGTGGGCCACGCCGCGAATGTTCTTGATGACTTGCTCGCGCTGCTCGTAGGTCATGTAGGGCAGGCGTGAGCGATAGGTGGCAATGGCCTTGTCGGTGTAGAGGCCGATGGTTAGTTCGCCCAACTTGGCGCCTTCGTTGATGATATTGATGAGGCCGGGGTGAAGGATGTCGCCGACCATTCCGAGATAAACGTTCTTGCTCATGTATTGTTAGTTTCTTTAGTTTTCGCATGAAAAATAGCCCTGTGGGCCCTTGCCGCAGAAGGCTTGGCCGAGGGTTGCCGCATCTGTATGCGCTATCTTTGCAAAGATAATGATTATTATTGAGAAATCGGCTCGTCTTTCCTAAAAAACTCATTTTGCGGCAAAGTGGTTGCCAATGATGCGTTTTTGGGGGGCTTTCCCCACTTTTTCGCATTTTGTTGTCAATCTTTTCGGTTTTCAAACGTATAGTAGGCAAGAGGCCGACAAAAGCCTCTCTCAATTTGTTGAATCATCATAATAGAATCCTAATGAAGAAAACTATCATGTTGCTGTTCGCCCTGCTGTTGGCGACAGGAATGAAAGCCGACGAGACCGACACATTGGCCATCGACGCCATCTATAAGGAACTGCTGGCCCGACCGGGCGTTACGCAGACCGCCGTGCGCTATACGGGCGGCTGGGGGGCGGGTTGCGCAAACTTCTCCTGGCTCCAAGGTGAAGGAAGCGGATGGACCGTGGGCAACCGACTGACGCTGAAGGGTGTGGACAAGGCTGAGGCCGACCGCATCGTGCAGGTGTTTAAGAAGTATCATGAGCGAACCCATGTGGCCATGGGCGAAGGCAGGGCCGACATGGGGCTCGAACGTTTCCGTATGTTCTACGGGATGAGGTGGTCGGCCGGAACACTCTATTTCTTGAAAGCCAGAAAGTTGGGCAATGAGTTTTGTGTGCCGTTCGACTGGTTTTTCCGCGACTACTATAAGCCCAAGAGAAACCTGGGCGACGCCTGGGCCGCCATCGACGCACCCACACGCCGCTTGCTCGGACTGAGCCATCTGTGGAGTGGGGTGAAGCAAAACTTCGTGTTTATGAATCGGGTCAGCGTGGATTGGGACAGCCTGTACGTGGCCATGATACCGAAGATCAAGGCCGCCGCCAACGACGAGGAGGCCACACGCCTCTTGCAACGCATGGCCGCCACGTTGCACGATGGCCACACCTTCGTTTATTCCGATTACCCACAGGACCTGCGCACCATGCCCCTCACCACGCGGTGGATCGACGGGAAGGTGTATGTCGATCAGGTGTTGAGCTCGGCTTTTGCCCGGAAGGGCGTGCGACGTGGCCTGCAGGTGGTGGCCGTCAATGGCGAAGCGCCTGAGGTGTACGCCCAGCGCGAGTTGGCGCCCTATGTGTCGTCGTCCACCCCACAATGGCTTATACATAATATGTACGACGACAAGAACCTGACGATGGGTGGCGACAACCGCCAGATGACCTTGACGCTGAGCGATGGCAAGCGTGAGGTGAGCGTAGGCTACAACTTCGACGGAAGTGGGTTCGACATCAGGCCCCAACAGAATGACGTGCCCATCAGGTTCTCCCTGCTCAAGGGGGGCGTAGGCTATCTGCGCATCGACAACTTCATGGATGGGCGAATCTGTCGCGAGTTTGACAAGCTCTATCCGCAAATCCTACAGACGCGCGCCCTCATCATCGACGTGCGCGACAATCCCGGAGGCAACTCGGGCAATGGCGACCATGTGGCACGCCATTTCATCGCACAAAGTCTGCGTGCGGGTGCGTGGGAGAGCAGGGAGTATATCCCAGCCTTCGCCTCGTGGAGAATGGCCGAGAGGGTCTATCGACAGGAGGGCGCCCTGATGACGCTGGATGCCAACAGCAAGCTCGAACGCTACACGAAGCCCGTGGCGTTGCTGGTGAATCGTGGCACCTTCTCGGCCGCCGAGGACTTCACCGCCCTCCTGCGCGCCACCGGCCATTGTGCCTTGGTGGGTGAGCCCACGGGCGGAAGCACGGGCAATGGCGTGCGCATCGCAGTCATTCCGGGGGTGTGCACCGCCAACATCTGCTCCAAGCACGACTATGCCCCCGATGGCTACGACTTTGTGGGCAAGGGCTTTGTGCCCGACATTGCCGCCCCCGAGAGCTACAAGACCTACTTCAAGGACAAGCAAGACAACGCCATGACCAAGGCCCTGCAGTGGCTGAACAAGCAGATACGCAAGTGAAAATGGCCCAGCGGGGCATGAAAACCTCAACATACTCTCTCTAAGTTATTCATCGTGGTGGTGCTTCTTCGGAGGTGCCACCTTTTTTTCCCTCGTGCGGAAGGGTGCTGACAGGATGTGTGTTGTTGGGTATTTTGGTGAAAAAGTTGTGTCGAGAATTGGAGTGAAATAGCGTGCGGAAAAGCCATTTTTGCCGTCTCGAACCCCGTGAAATGTGACTTGCGCTTGCGGTTAGGCATCTTTCGAGTTGCGAAACATGCCTAACCGACCCACCGTTTGGCGTCTTTCGCACGACCGGTGGGCATGTTTCGCATTGCGAAAAGGCATGTTTTATAGTGAAAAATGATAAATGTGCAATGTGGAATTGTGTGTGATGGATGTAAGTGTTTGAGCGTTAGAGGGTTACGAAAACGCGCCGAGAATGGCGTATTTCGGCCAAACATTTCCGTCGTGGAAAAGAAATGTGTAGTTCTTGCTATAGATTGTTGCTTGTTTTCGGTGTGCTTCAAACCGGCAAGTCTTGCGCTTTTCTTGTTCCGAAGCGCCCGTCTTCCGTCTCTTGCCTTACCCTCAGGGAGTTTTCGCTCTCTCGCTTTCCGTTTCCAGTTCTTTCATGCGCCATTTCCCATTCTCTCATTTTCCATTCCCTGCTCTTCCGGCAGTTTCGTCCCTTTCCGCCTTCTTCGTTGGGAGCTCCTTTCTTCTGGCCTCGTCACCTCGGCGTCTCCCTTCTTCCATCTTTGCCTTGAGGAGGTTCTTGAAGGGTTTGGTGTAGTTAAATAACCTTAAAACCGTTAAAATATAATAAACGTAGGGCGTTCAGGGCTTGTTGGTAATATGTGTATGAAATAAAATATGTAATTTTGCACACCGATTATTTCGGGACACGCTTAGAGTCCCCGTGCGGACGTGTAAATAGCCGTGCCTTTGGCCGGACACGGTGGTTTGTGAATCATCCGCGCAGCAGAGCGAAAGCCATGGATGGTCTCTTTTAGACTGGAGGCGCCGTGAGGTCTCTGTTATAAATAAGGTATAAAAACGTTTTTTAGTAGTAAATTTAAATTTTAAAATGGACACTTTAAGTTACAAGACTATTTCCGTCAACAAGGAAACAGCTCAAAAGGAGTGGGTAGTGATCGACGCTACCGACCAGATTGTTGGCCGCCTCTGCTCGAAGGTTGCCAAACTGCTCCGTGGAAAGTACAAACCCACTTTCACTCCGCACGTCGACTGCGGTGACAACGTCATCATCATCAACGCAGCCAAGGTGCGTTTCTCCGGCAAGAAGGAAACCGACAAGGTTTACACTCGCTATACTGGTTATCCCGGTGGACAGCGCTTCAACACGCCTGCAGATCTCCGCAAGCGCGAGAATGGCGTCGACAAGATCATTCGTCACGCCGTGAAGGGCATGCTCCCCAAGGGTCCCCTCGGTCGCTCACTTCTCAACAACCTCTATGTGTACGAGGGTGCTGAGCACAAGCAGGAGGCACAGAAGCCTAAGACTATTGATATTAACCAGTATAAATAATTTGAGACAAGATGGAAGTTATTAATGCAATCGGTCGCCGCAAGAGCGCTGTGGCTCGTGTTTATGTCACAGAGGGCACCGGTAAGATTACAATCAATAAGAAGGACATCACCGTTTTCTTCCCCTCAGCTATCCTGCAGTATGTGGTGAAGCAGCCCCTGCAGTTGCTCGAGGTCGCAGAGAAGTACGATATCAAGGCCAACCTCGACGGCGGTGGTTTCACCGGCCAGAGCCAGGCCCTGCGTCTCGCCATCGCACGTGCGCTGGTGAAGATCAACGCTGAAGACAAGAAGAACCTCAAGGACCACGGATTCCTCACACGTGATAGCCGTGCCGTTGAGCGTAAGAAGCCTGGACAGCCCAAGGCTCGCCGTCACTTCCAGTTCAGTAAGCGTTAATATCTCCTGGGTCTCTATCTGTGTGAGACCGGAGATACGTTTAGCATCCAAACAGGCAGGACTCTTCCACGATCGGTGCGAGGCTACCTGGCTGCTGGTTCTAAGCAACGGCCATTGGCCGGTTACGCTCGGGGCAGGAACCCCAGCTAACAAGAATTAAAAAGGAAAGTAAACAATTAAAAATTGAACAAAATGTCAAGAACAAATTTTGACCAGTTGCTTCAGGCAGGTTGCCACTTCGGTCACCTGAAGCGTAAGTGGAACCCCGCCATGGCTCCTTACATCTTCATGGAGCGCAATGGTATTCATATCATCGACCTCAACAAGACAGTAGCCAAGATCGACGAGGCTGCTGAGGCTCTCAAGGCCATCGCCAAGAGCGGTAAGAAGGTTCTGTTCGTCGCTACTAAAAAACAGGCCAAGGACATCGTAGCCGAAAAGGCTGCTTCTGTCAACATGCCCTACGTTATCGAGCGTTGGCCGGGCGGTATGCTCACCAACTTCCCCACCATCCGTAAGGCTGTGAAGAAAATGACGAACATCGACAAGTTGATGAACGATGGTACATTCTCGAACCTCTCAAAGCGTGAGCTGCTGCAGATCACTCGCCAGCGCGCCAAGCTCGAGAAGAACCTCGGTTCTATCGCTGACCTCACTCGTCTGCCCTCGGCTCTCTTCGTCATCGACGTGATGAAGGAGCACATCGCAGTGAAGGAGGCTAACCGCCTGGGCATCCCCGTGTTCGCTGTGGTCGACACCAACTCTGATCCCAACAACGTGGACTACATGATTCCCGCCAACGACGACGCTAAGGACTCTATTGAGGTGATCCTCGACGCTGTCTGCGGTGCTATCGCTGAGGGTCTGGAGGAGCGCAAGGCTGAGAAGGCTGACGACAAGGCTGCCGCTGAGCAGGCTGAGGAGGCCGCTGAGGGCCGTCGCCACGCTCCCCGTCGCGCTCGCCGTGACGAGGCTGCCGCCGAGGCTGCTCCCGCTGCTGAGGAAGAGGCTCCCGCCGCTGAGTAATCATATTGAAGTTTATTCATCAAACTTTTTAAAGTAAAATATCATTATGGCTGTTACAATTGAAGACATCAAGAAGCTTCGCACAATGACCGGTGCAGGTATGAAAGACTGCAAGAAGGCTCTGAACGAGGCTGATGGTGATATCAAAAAGGCTGTGGAGCTCGTTCGTGAGCGTGGTCTGGCTATCGCTGCAAAGCGTTCTGACCGCGCCACATCCAATGGTTGCGTACTCGCTAAGTACGAGAATGGCTTCGCTGCCATGATCGCCCTGAAGTGTGAGACCGACTTCGTTGCCAACGGTGCCGACTATATCAAGCTCACGCAGGATATCCTCGACGCTGCCGTGGCCGCTAAGGCTCAGACACTTGAGGAGGTTAACGAACTGACCGTGAACTACGACGGTGAGGACGTGAAGGTGGCCGACGCCGTTACACGCCGCTCAGGTGTTGTGGGTGAGAAGATGGAGCTCGACGGCTACAATGTGCTCGAGGGCGACAACATCTACACTTACGACCACATGGGTCGCCACATGCTCTGCACACTCGTGCAGCTCTCTGACGCCAATGAGGACGCCGGTCACAAGGTTGCCATGCAGGTGGCTGCCATGAAGCCCGTGGCCCTCGACGAGGCCAGCGTGCCCGAGAGCGTTAAGGAGGAGGAGCTCAAGGTGGCTATCATGAAGACAAGAGAGGAGCAGATCCAGCGTCAGGTCAATGTTGCCCTGAAGAAGGCTGGCGTCAACGCCAATCTCGTCGACAGCGAGGACCACATCGAGTCGAACGTTGCCAAGGGCTGGCTCTCTCAGGAGGACGCCGACAAGGCTCGCGAGATCATCAGCACTGTAAGTGTTGAGGCTGCTGGCAAGCTCAACGAGAACATGATCCAGAACATCGCCAAGGGCCGTATGGCTAAGTTCTTCAAGGAGAACTGCTTGGTTGATCAGGAGTTCCAGTTCGAGGAGGGCGACAAGAAGACCGTTTCTCAGTGGCTCGACGCTCAGGCCAAGGGTTTGAAGGTGGCTGCTTACAAGCGCTTCTCTTTGTCAGGCGACTAATCACTGATTATACATCAATACGAGTGGGGAACCATGGAAGACGCGGTCTTCCGCGGTTCCCCATATTGTTTTTACACCTTATATTATATGTGGCAAGCAATGAGCAGATGGTTGGCCTTGGCCCTTTTTTCGTTGGCAACCCTTTCGGCGTGGGCGCAGCGTCCGGCTTTTGGGAAGATGTCGCCGCTCGTCAGGCAGGCGTGGCTCGCACAGCAGCGCATGGTCAACAAAACGGAGGCCAAGGCGGTTGCCAAGGCAAACGTGCGGTCGGAGAGAACGATCATGGCGTTTGTCAAACTGGCGTCGGCCGACAGTTCGCCCCTTACCGAACAGGGGGCGCAGGTGCTTGCCCAGAAAGGAGGGCTCTTTGTGGCCAACATTCCCTTGGGCTCTTTGGCGCCGCTTTCATGCGACGAGCGGGTCGTAAGGATTGAGGCGGGCCAACGCGCCACAACCTTATTTGGGCCCTTTGAAAATACTGTATATTCGTGGCCTTGTTCTGCATAAATATGCAGTTTGAGCCGACCGAAATAACGCTTATTCGTCTACGGGTGAGAACTCGTCCTTGCCTACACCGCAGAGGGGGCAAACCCAATCGTCAGGGATGTCTTCAAATGCTGTTCCGGGCTCAATGCCGTTCTCAGGATCGCCTACGGCTGGATCATAGACCCATCCGCATACATCACATACATACTTTTTCATAGCTTTTTCCTTTCCTTTTTAGTTAATTTATTGTCTTGACATTTTCAAGCTCTACAGTTTTGCAGGTGTACTGGGCTTGAATGTGTTCAAGGTTTTTTAAAATGTTTTTTAACGTTTTCTGCCTGTTCTCTACGGGTGTCGCCCTTTACACGTTTGCAGTTAGGATGGTTTTCGTGTCATGAGGGTTCCACCTTATTATATATATAAGAACGCAGCTTTTCTTCTTTTTTCTGAATACAGTTTCTCTGAATACAGATTTTTTTGCAGTTTTTCTTTTTTAGAGCCACCCGTTATGTTTTTCGCAGTTACATGTCTTTAGCGGCATCTGTTGTGATGGGGGCAGGCAGCGGCTTTTCGGCGCTGTCTAAATGCAATTCATGGCTGTTTTAACCCCAGAAGGTTTTTTGCCAAACCCAAAAGGCAGTTTCGCAACCCCAAAAGGCAGTTTCGCAACCCAAAATGGTAGATTTACAAACCTCAAACGGCTGTTACGCCAACCCCTTCATCACGCGGTCAGCAATCTGCTCGGGCGTGATATTGTTAAGGCACGCATAGTCGTCGCGCATGCAGGGCTTGTTGCCGAAGATGCTGCACGGGCGGCAGGGCAGGTCTGTCTGCACGGCATCGTCAGCCTTCTGGTTCCAGCCCATGAAGCCAGCGTAAGGATGGGTTGCTCCCCACACGCTCACCACGCGTGTACCTGTGAGCGATGCCAGGTGCATGTTGGCGCTGTCCATGCTCACCATCGTGTCGAGATGACTCATGAGCACCAGCTCCTGGAACATTCCTGAGAGCAGCGTCGAGGCACAGGTGCAGCGGTCATGGCGTTTCTCCCACTCGTCAAGCATGCCGCGTTCCTCCTTGCCTCCTCCGAAGAGGAAAATGCGGTTGCGGGGGTCGCGTTCAAGCAACAGCTGGACCACGCGCTCCATCTTCTCGGGCGGGTACACCTTACCCTGATGTGCTGCAAACGGCGCTATGCCTATCCATCTCTCGCCCTCGGCTTTGGGGTTGATGCGCTGCGCTATAAGACTCATGTCGCCACCCTTTGGGGGGAAGATGCTGTCAAACTGTAGCTTCACGGGGTATCCCAAGCGTGCGAGCACGTCGGCATAGCCCTCAAACGATGTGGGCAGTTGCTCCAGCACCTTGTTGCGTGTGGAGGTGAGGGCGCGGCGTTCGCGGCGGTGCTTGTCGATGTGTGCCACCTGGTAACGCCCTATGTTGAAGCGCATGCGCAGGTAGCTTGAGCGCAGAATGCTGTGCATGTCAGCAATGGCGGTGAAGTTTTTCGCCACCAGTCGGCGGTAGAGGGCGTTGAGGCCCTTCAGCCCGCGATACTCGTTCTTCAGGTCAGCCCCCATGAACCCCACGTTGGGAGCCAGCCCGTCGAAGAACGTCCGTGCGAACGGTCTGCTCAGCACGGTGATGCGCAGGTGCGGATATTGGTGTGCCAGCGAGCTCACCACGGGCACCATCATGGCCACATCGCCCATGGCTGAGAACCTTATTATAAGTAAATGCTCGGTTTTCACTTGCTTTTTCTTCTTACTTCTTATACAGCACCGGGTTTGTGCTCGGGTCGTTATACATCTTCATCTGCTTGTAGACCTTCATGTATTTGTGGCCTGAGGCAATGTCGTCGAGCAGCTGGTCAATGGCCGTTGAGAGGTCCTTCTGCTGCTCAAGCAGAACGTTGAGCTTGGCCTGACACTTCTCCTTGTGCTCCTCGCTGGCGTCTTCGCGCTCCACCTGTTCGCGCATGTGGTAGATCTTCAGAGCCAGGATGCTCAGACGGTCCACGGCCCATGCCGGGCTCTCGGTGTTGATGCGTGCGTCGGGCTGAATGGTGACGTCGCTATATTTCTGACGGAAATAGGCATCGATCTGCTCCACGAGGTCGGTGCGGTCCTGGTTTGAGCGGTCTATGCGACGCTTCAGGGCGAGCGCCTCGACGGGGTCGATGTGGGGGTCGCGGATGATGTCTTCAAAATGCCACTGAACGGTGTCTATCCAGCATTTGAGGTACAGACGGTTCTCCACATCGTCACGGTCGTAGGGGTTGTTGATGGGTGTGTCGATGTTGTCCTTGATGTGATAGTCGCGTATGGCCTGATTGAAGACCTGGCTACAATGTTCTGAAAATGACATATTGGTGTTAGAGTTTTTATTTGTTGACATGGCGGCTGCCGTTGGGCCTTCGCCTTTTTCTGATCACTCGATGTCTTGTGTCTGTGTTGTGCTGCCGACGTGTGTCCTGTGGGTTTCTCTGTTTCGGCCAGAGGACGTGTTCAGGGGTTGTCTGGGGGTTGTTTAGGGGCTGTTTCGGTTTGTCGGCTTCATCGTCACTATACAAAGATACGGCAAAAGCGCCACACTGCCAAACTTTGAGTTGGTTTTTTTGTTTTTTTATCTCATTTGTGTGTTGTGTGCGCACGTAAGAGGCCGAAAAGTTGCACAAATGGCGTGTCAGTGTGCACGCGAAGGTGCTTTTTTACACAAAAAATTTGCGAATGTGAAAAATAATGTGTTCCTTTGTAGCCGATTTTGAATTAAGAAACTAATTATAAACATTTTAAAGATTAAAAATTATGTCAGAAATTGAATCAAAGGTAAAAGAAATCATCGCTGATAAGCTGGGTGTTGATGAGGCTGATGTTAAGCCCGAAGCAAGCTTCACAAACGATCTCGGTGCCGACTCTCTGGACACTGTAGAGCTCATCATGGAGTTTGAGAAGTCATTCAACATCACTATTCCCGATGACCAGGCTGAGAAGATCGCCACTGTAGGTGACGCTATCGCTTACATCGAGGAGAACAAGAAATAATTTCCGCTCCGGCAGAAACGCACCCACAGCATGTCTTTAATGCTGTGACTGCGTCTGCCCGCGTGTGACGCGCGACAGCAAGAAGCCCGATGGGGCGTTCAGACGGTTGATAGTTTCTGTGGTGATTTCCAGATTTTCTTACACCCCCAGAAACCATCAACCTCTGTTATATCTATATTTCTGAAGTTTTGCAAGGCTGCGGCAGAGGTCCGCGGCATAAAGGCATCAACGAGAATTTTTGAGATGCCGGCAACGCATACGCGTAATCACACCTTTTTCACATACATCAGATTAATAACCGCGTGCTGAGAGGAAAAAACAATACGAAAACAAAATTTTTTGGTCAAGGCACGCCGAACGAAATAATAATGGAATTAAAAAGAGTAGTTGTAACAGGCATAGGTGCCGTTACCCCCGTAGGCAACACCGCCGAGGAGACATGGGCAAACTTGCTCGCTGGAAAGAGCGGAGCAGCTCCCATCACAAGCTTTGACACCACTTTGTTCAAGACCAAGTTTGCCTGCGAGGTGAAGGGTCTGAACATTAACGATTACATCGACCGCAAGGAAGCTCGCAAGATGGACCGCTACACACAGCTCGCCATCATCGCTGCCAAGCAAGCCGTCGAAGACAGCCAGGTTGACCTCGATGCCATCGACAAGCAGCGCGTAGGCGTGGTCTACGGTGTGGGCATCGGCGGCATCAAGACCTTCGAGGACGAGGTGGGCTATTATAGCCAGCACCAGGAGGCAGGTCCCAAGTTTAACCCCTTCTTCATCCCGAAGATGATTGCCGACATCGCGTCAGGACAGATCTCTATCCTCTACGGTTTCAACGGTCCCAACTATACCACCACATCGGCATGTGCTTCTTCAAGCAACGCTCTGGCCGACGCCTTCAACCTTGTGCGTCTGGGCAAGGCCGACATGATCCTTGGCGGAGGTGCTGAGGCTGCCATCTGCGCTTGCGGCGTGGGCGGTTTCAACGCCATGCACGCTCTCTCTACACGCAACGACGATCCCGAGCACGCCTCACGTCCGTTCAGCGCCAGCCGCGACGGTTTCATCATGGGCGAGGGCGCAGGCTGCCTCATCCTTGAGGAGCTGGAGCACGCCAAGGCCCGTGGTGCAAAGATCTACGCCGAGATGGTGGGCGAGGGCATGAGCGCCGACGCTTACCACATCACCGCCTCTCACCCCGAGGGTCTGGGTGCCAAGCTCGTGATGCAGCGCGCCCTTGACGACGCCGGTCTGAAGCCCGAGGATATCGACTACATCAACGTTCACGGCACCAGCACACACGTTGGCGACATCTCTGAGGCCAAGGCCATCAAGGACGTGTTTGGCGATGCTGCCTACAAGCTCAACATCAGCTCAACCAAGTCGATGACCGGTCACCTGCTCGGCGCTGCCGGAGCTGTGGAGGCCATGGTTGCTGTGCTCTCTGTGAAGAACGACATCGTGCCCCCGACAATCAACCACACCGAGGGCGACAACGACGAGGAGATCGACTATAACCTCAACTTCACCTTCAACAAGGCACAGAAGCGCGAGGTGCGTGCTGCCATCAGCAACACCTTCGGTTTCGGCGGCCACAACGCATGTGTAGCATTCAAGAAGTATGCTGAATAACATCATAGACAGAATAAAGCTCCCCTTCCGCAAGGAAAAGGAGCTTTATTTATCTCTCTACAACATCATAGGGGTCTACCCTCACGACATCTCGCTCTACAAGCTCGCGCTCATGCACAAGAGCCTGTTCAAGCGCAACGCCAAGGGCAAGCCCGTGAACAACGAGCGCCTGGAGTTTCTGGGCGACGCTGTGCTCGACGCTGCCGTGGGCGACATCGTCTATCGCCATTTCCCCGGCAAGCGGGAAGGCTTCCTCACCAACACACGCTCCAAGCTCGTGCAGCGTGAGACCCTGAACCGTCTGGCTCAGGAGATGGGCATAACGCAGCTCATCCTGTCGAACGGACGCTCGTCGGCCCACAACTCTTACATGGGCGGCAACGCCTTCGAGGCCCTTGTGGGTGCGCTCTACCTCGACCGCGGCTACAACGCCTGCATGAGGTTCATACAGAAGCGCATTCTCGACCAGATGATCAACATAGACAAGGTGGCCTATAAGGAGGTCAACTTCAAGAGCAAGCTCATAGAGTGGGCGCAGAAGAACCGCGTCAAGATAGAGTTTGCGCTCAAGGAGCAGCATAAAGACAAGAACGGCAGTCCGGTCTTCACCTACATGGTGGTGCTCGAAGGGGTCGAAGGGTGCGATGCCACTGGCTACAGCAAGAAGGAGAGCCAGCAGATGGCATCGAAGCGCACTCTCGAGAAGCTGCGCAAGCAACCTCAGTTTCTCGACAGCGTGTTTACGGCCAAGACCAACCGCACGAAGATGGAGGAGGAGCCGGTGGAGAACGTGCCCAGCACAGAGCCCGAAGACTTTATCGTGGTGAACCACGGTGGGGTGCAGGACGACAACTTTGCCGCCTCAGGTTCTGATTCTTCCGTTTCTGCCGCCTCTAACGCTTCTGCCAAGAAAAGCGCTGGCTCGAAAGGTGCTGCTTCTGACGGTGCCTCTTCTGACGGTTCAGAACCGTCAGACAACGCCGACGACGAGGGCTGCAAGAGCAAGAAACGCACCAACCGCCGCTCGCCCATGTATGCGGCAAAGGCTGCCGCCGCTGTGGCACCAGCTGCCGTGGCAGACACCGAGGCCAGATGGTGCAACGAGAGCGTTGCGGAAGAAGAGCTGACAGCTGCTGAAGGCGATGCTTATGCCGACGCTTCAGATGCTGACGCTTCAAACGGCTATGCCGACGCATCAGACAATTCTTCAGACGACGAGTTTGACCTCAGCGACATCACAACCCGCGACAAGACCCGCGAGGAGATCATTGCTGCTGCCGAGGCTGCCGCCTTTGAGGAGGCAGAGAAGGCGTAAACAGGAACATGTTGACGGTCAGCATGCCGAGGCATGTGGATCTTGAAAAAACAGAAAGGCTTATATGTGGACACGGGTTTCGCCCTTCCTCATATAAGCCTTTGTTGCTTTGCAACACTCTGCGTTCAACAATTTATCCTTTTAACCCAAATCGGTCGTTAGGGCTTGCTTGGATTTTGGATTTTTAGAAGAATGGATTTTGTTTGGCTTTAAAACGGTCTTTAGAACAAAAGAAAAGCATTATGAATCAGACGTTTAAGAACTTATCAACAATTGCACGCCCGGCTTCGGCAATGGTGTTCATCCTGCTGCTTGCGGCCTGTGGATACCGGTCGGTACCAAAGACCGGTGGCGAGGGAGCGACAGCAGAAACGGCCTCGCTGCAGGGCGTTGCTGCCATCGACACGTCGGTGTATGAGACCTTGGCTATGCTCCCCACAACACCTGTCAAGGACCAGGGCCATAACGAGCTGTGCTGGCTCTATGCCATGACGGCAACGATAGAAAGTGAGCACGCGGCACAGGGCGACAGCGTGAACATTGGGGTCGATTACACCGCACGCCAGTATCTCACCAGCCTCGCCCACCGCTATTATTTCGCGCGCGACGCCCACGCCATGACCCTGCGCGGAACAGCCCCCATGGCGGTGACGCTCTTGCGGCGCTTCGGCGCCATGCCCTACGACAGCTATCACGGCATGGGCGACAACAGCGCGGTGGCTGCCGCCAGCTCCCTGTTGTCTGACGGCTCACAAGCCGCAGCATCAGAAGGCTCGCAGGATGTTGCTACCTCTGCCTCCCTTTCGTCAGATTGCTCCACGCCCGCTCTCCCGTTGCGCCCTGTTGCCCGTCGGTTGATGCTTGCTGCCCGTCAGCAGCCGTCGTTTGGGGGTTACAAGCAGGTCGTTGAGCGACTGCTTGACGAGAGCATGGGTCCCATGCCGCTGCATGTCTATATGTTCGGGGCAGAATATTCGCCTGTCGACTTCGCCCAGAGCGTCTGTTCGCCAGGCGAGTGGCAAGCCGTCACCTCGTTCACGCATCATCCCTTTGGCGAGGCGTTTGACCTTGAGGTGGCCGACAACAGGCTGCACGAGCAGTTCTTGAATCTGCCTCTCGACACGATGATGACCATGATAAAGCGCTCGCTCCTCGACCGCCACCCCGTGTGTTGGGAGGGCGACATCAGTGAGCGCGGCTTCAGTTGGCCCGACGGCATGGCAGACCTCTCCCTGCCCATGAGCCGCTGCACGCAGCAGAAGCGTCAACTCATGTTTGAGCGTCGCCTCACCACCGACGACCATTGCATGGCCCTCATCGGTCTTGTGCGCCGCCGTAGCGACGGCACCCTCTTCTTCGTTGCCAAAAACTCGTGGGGCTCCGCCAACCGCCACCACGGCTTCATGCTCCTCTCCGAGAAATATGTCAGGATGAAAACGGTGGGAGTCTGTTTAAAGGTAAAAGGCTTTTAAAGGTAAAAAGGTAAAAAGGTAAAAAGGTAAAAAAAGCTTCGCTTTGAAATAGGAAGAAATTTTCTTTAAGGTAAAAAGGTAAAAAAGGCTTCGCTTTGAAATGGAAAGAAATTTTTTTAAGGTAAAAAGGTAAAAAAGGCTTCGCCTTGAAATGGGAAGAAATTTTTTTAAAGGTTTAAAGGTAAAAAGGTAAAAAAGGCTTCGCCTTGAAAGATAATTTTTTAAGTTAAAAAGAGGCGGGTGATATTTTACAGACAATAAAAAACTGCTTGTTGCTTAAAGACGATAACGTAAAGCTATTAGCGTTTTTTTTTAAAGACAATAGAGACAATAGGGACAATTCTAAATATGAGGAATTCAATTCTCAATATGAAGAATTCAATTCTCAATATGAAGAATTTACAATAGGGACAATTTGTAATAGAGACAATTCTTTGAATGTAAGCAAAAGCGAATCAATCACATTCAAAGAATTGTCTCTATTCATTCAAAGAATTGTCCCTGTTTATTCAAAGATTTGCCTCTATTTATTCAAAGAATTGCCTCTATTCTCTTTTCTCTTGAGGCGGGAGTTTCTCAAATAATCAAAGGTATCTACTCCCCTCCATAAGGGGAGGGGTGAGCCGCCGACAGGCGGCGAGGGGGTGGGGCTTTTGGGAGGTGCTTTTGGGAGGTGCTTTTGGGAGGTGCTAAATCTTCCCTCCATAACACAAGTCTCCTGCATCGCCGAAGCCAGGAACGATATACTTGTGCTCGTTCAGACCCGGGTCGATGGCAGCACACCAGATGGTGGTGTCGTCGGGGAACGTGCGGCGGATGTGCTCAATGCCCTCGGGCGAAGCCATCACACACACCACATGCACCTTTTTGGGAGTGCCCTTGGTCAGCAGTGCCTTGTAGCCCATCTCCATAGAGCCGCCCGTGGCAAGCATGGGGTCCACGATGAGCAGCGTGGCGTTGTTGAGGTCGGGTGTGGCAAGATATTCTACATGTATGCCCACCTTGGTGTGAGCCTCGTCCTCATACTCGCGGAACGCCGACACGAAGGCGTTGCCGGCGTGGTCGAAGATGTTAAGGAACCCCTGGTGGAACGGCAGACCGGCGCGGAAGATCGTTCCGAGCACCAGATTGTCGGTGGGCACGTTCACGCGGGCTGTGCCCAGAGGGGTCTGCACGTCGCGCTCCTCATAGTCGAAAGTCTTGCTGAGCTCATAAGCAATGAGCTCGCCCACACGCATGATGTTGTTACGGAAAAGCAGACGGTTGGTCTGATAGTCTTTGTCGCGCATCTCAGCCATATACTTGTTGATGATGCTGTTCTGTTCTGCAAAGTTGATGATTTTCATATCTTATATATGATTTTTGTTTATTAGTCTTGTTTTTTCTGATAGACGAGTTTTTAGTCGTTTCGTCGGCATGCCGTTACAGCTTGCTTAAATTGGCGCAAAGGTATAAAAAAGATTGCATATTAAGTTGACCATTTGCCAACTGAAAATTACAAATTGAACCCGATGCCCCGCTTTTTTAATTTCTTTAACCTAAAAACAATTGCTTCACATATTTTTTTGTCGTTAAAAGGTTTGCCGTTCAACACTTTTTATCTATCTTTGCAGCGGATTTGAGATAATAAGGTAAAGGTAATAATGTGAGAACAACGTAAGGCAATAATCCTTATCGGTTTTGCATGGATAACCTTGAACAGAATCAAGACATTTAATTCACTTCTAAATAATTTTAATTAAAAATGGCAAAGTTAGATTTGACAAAGTACGGCATTACTGGTTCTACAGTAATCGCTCACAATCCGTCTTATGAGAAGTTGTTCGAAGAGGAGACCAAGGCTGGTCTCGAGGGCTTCGAGGTTGGTCATGAAACCGAGCTCGGCGCTGTGGACGTGATGACAGGTATCTACACCGGTCGTTCACCTAAGGACAAGTACATCGTAATGGATGAGAACTCTAAGGACACTGTATGGTGGACAACAGAGGAATATAAGAACGACAACCACCCCATGTCTGAAGAGGTATGGGCAACGGTTAAGGATATCGCCAAGAAAGAACTTTGCAACAAGAACCTCTATGTAGTAGACGGCTTCTGCGGTGCCAACAAGGACACTCGTATGGCTGTTCGCTTCATCGTTGAGGTTGCATGGCAGGCTCACTTCGTAACAAACATGTTCATCCGTCCTACAGCTGAGGAGCTGGAGGCATTTGAGCCCGACTTCGTTGTTTACAACGCTTCTAAGGCTAAGGTAGAGAACTACCAGGAGCTCGGTCTGCACTCAGAGACCTGCGTTGCTTTCAACGTAACATCTAAGGAGCAGGTTATCATCAACACATGGTACGGTGGTGAGATGAAGAAGGGTATGTTCTCTATGATGAACTACTTCCTCCCCCTCAAGGGCATCGCTTCTATGCACTGCTCAGCAAACTGCGACAAGAACGGCGAGAACACAGCCATCTTCTTCGGTCTGTCAGGTACAGGTAAGACCACTCTGTCTACCGACCCGAAGCGTCTCCTCATCGGTGACGACGAGCACGGATGGGACGACAACGGCGTGTTCAACTTCGAGGGTGGCTGCTACGCCAAGGTTATCAACCTCGACAAGGAGTCAGAGCCCGATATCTACAACGCTATCCGTCGCAACGCTCTCCTCGAGAACGTAACTGTTGATGCTAACGGCAAGATCGACTTCGCTGACAAGAGCGTTACAGAGAACACACGTGTTTCTTACCCGATCTTCCACATCAACAACATCAAGGAGGGTTCTTCTGCACCCGCTGCTAAGCAGGTTATCTTCCTGTCAGCCGACGCTTTCGGCGTGCTGCCTCCCGTTTCTATCCTGACTCCCGAGCAGACTCAGTACTACTTCCTTTCAGGATTCACAGCTAAGCTCGCTGGTACAGAGCGCGGCATCACAGAGCCCACTCCTACATTCTCAGCTTGCTTCGGCCAGGCATTCCTCGAGCTGCATCCTACCAAGTATGCACAGGAGCTGGTTAAGAAGATGAAGAAGAACAACGCCAAGGCTTACCTCGTAAACACTGGCTGGAACGGCACAGGCAAGCGTATCTCTATCCGCGACACCCGTGGCATCATCGACGCCATCCTGAGCGGTGACATCGACAAGGCTCCTACAAAGCAGATCCCGATGTTCGACTTCAAGGTGCCTACAGAGCTCCCCGGAGTTGCTACAGAGATTCTTGATCCCCGCGACACCTACGCTGACGCTGCTCAGTGGGAGGAGAAGGCTAAGGACCTCGCTGCTCGCTTCATCAAGAACTTCGCTAAGTATACAAACAACGAGGCTGGCAAGGCTCTCGTTGCTGCTGGTCCCCAGCTCTAATTCTGAAATTATTTAGAATTAAATATGTCGGAGGGCTCATTCCCAGTGGGGAATGGGTCCTCTTTTTATATTGTATAGATCTGAAAGCTCAGTTGTTGAGCAGCGATAAAGCTCCGTCTCGTTTCCCCCTTTCTTACAGTTTTCTCTTTAAAAACAACATTTTAATAGGTTTTTGAAGAAAAACAAATGTCGAAGAATTTTTATCCTTGAAATTATTTTGCCGTCTCAAGAATATTTGCAATATTTGCAGACGAAAACCCTAAAAACAGACAGACACCCTTTTGACACGTCTGCAAGAGTTTTTTTGCACAAAAAACAAAAACACCAAGATACAACAAATCTAATTATGGCACAACAGTTAGAAGTAAAGGAATTGGACCAAGTGGTGGTGCGCTTCTCAGGCGACTCAGGCGACGGCATGCAGCTCGCCGGAAACATCTTTTCCACCGTATCGGCAACCGTGGGCAATGGCATCTCTACATTTCCCGACTATCCGGCAGACATACGGGCACCGCAAGGATCGCTCACAGGCGTGTCCGGATTTCAGGTACACATAGGCACAGGACGCGTTTACACGCCAGGCGACCTCTGCGACGTGCTCGTGGCCATGAACGCGGCGGCGCTCAAGACGCAGCTGTCACACGCCAAGCCACAGGCTACCATCATCATCGACACCGACAGCTTCCAGGAGCGCGACCTGCAAAAGGCAGAGTTTAAGACCGCCGACTATCTGGGAGAGCTGGGCATTGACCGCGACCGCGTGGTGGCATGCCCCGTGACGCAGATGGTCAAGGAGTGTCTTGCCGACAGCGGCATGGACAACAAGAGCATCCTGAAATGTCGCAACATGTTTGCTCTCGGACTGGTGTGCTGGCTCTTCGACCGCGACCTCAGTCTTGTCGAGGCGTTCCTGCGCGAGAAGTTTGCCAAGAAGCCTGCCGTGGCAGAGAACAACATCAAGGTGGTGCATGCCGGCTACAACTATGGACACAACGTTCACGCATCGGTGCCTGCCGTCTACCGCGTAGAGTCGAAGACCAAGGTGCCGGGACGTTACATGGACATCACGGGCAACAAGGCAACGGCCTACGGACTGATGGCGGCGGCTGAGAAAGCCAACCTGCGTCTCTACCTCGGATCATACCCCATAACACCCGCAACCGACATCCTGCACGAGCTTGCCAAGCACAAGTCGATGGGCGTGACAACGGTGCAGTGTGAGGACGAGATCGCCGGATGTGCCAGTGCGGTGGGAGCAGCCTTCGCAGGAGCACTGGCTGCCACAAGCACCTCGGGACCCGGCATCTGTCTCAAGAGCGAGGCCATAAACCTGGCCGTCATCGATGAGCTGCCCCTCGTGATCATTGACGTGCAGAGAGGCGGACCGTCAACGGGTCTGCCCACAAAGAGCGAGCAGACAGACCTGCTGCAGGTGCTCTACGGCCGAAACGGCGAGAGCCCCATGCCGGTGGTGGCCGCCACGAGTCCGACCAACTGTTTCGACGCTGCCTTCATGGCTGCCAAGATAGCGCTTGAGCATCTCACACCCGTGGTGCTCCTCACCGATGCTTACATCGCCAACGGATCGGCTGCATGGAAGCTGCCCAAGATGGCGGAGCTGCCGGAGATAAACCCCCACTATGCCACTCCCGACATGAAGGGCCGTTACACACCCTATGAGCGCGACCCCAAGACACAGGTGCGCTACTGGGCTGTGCCGGGACAGGAGGGCTACACACATATCCTTGGCGGTCTGGAGAAGGACGGCCACACCGGAGCCATAAGCACGGAGCCTGAGAACCATAACCTCATGAACCACCTGCGTGCCGAGAAGGTGCAACGCATAGAGGTGCCCGATGTGGAGGTGCAAGGCGACAAGAACGATGCCGACCTGCTCATCGTGGGCTTCGGAGGAACCTACGGACACCTCTACACCGCCATGGAGGAGATGCGCAAGAAGGGCCACAAGGTGGCACTCGCCCATTTCGAGTTTATCAACCCGCTGCCAGCCAACACAGCCGAGGTGATGATGCGCTACCCCAAGGTGGTGGTGGCAGAGCAGAACCTCGGACAGTTTGCCGCCTACCTGCGTGCCAAGGTCGACGGGTTTGTGCCTTACACCTTCGACCAGGTGAAGGGACAGCCGTTTGTGGTGAGCGAACTGGTGAGCAGCTTCGAGGAGATAATGGCAAAATAGAGCCGTCAGGCCTTCTAACAACAATAAAACAACAACAGCTATGAGCTACACAATACAAGACTATAAGAAAGGTCAGCCACGCTGGTGTCCCGGCTGCGGCGACCACGCATTTCTCGCTTCTCTCTACAAGGCGATGGCAGAGATAGGGGTGCCGCCACATGAAACGGCTGTCATCTCGGGCATAGGCTGCTCCAGCCGCCTGCCCTATTATGTCAACACCTACGCCATGCAGACCATACACGGACGCGCGGCGGCAATAGCCACAGGAGCGAAGGTGGTGAACCCTAAACTCACCATCTGGCAGATCAGTGGCGACGGCGACGGACTGGCCATTGGTGGCAACCACTTCATACATGCCATGCGACGCAACATCGACCTTAACATGATCCTTCTAAACAACCGCATCTACGGCTTGACCAAAGGACAATATTCGCCCACTTCGCCACGAGGCTTCGTGAGCAAGTCGTCGCCTTATGGCACCGTCGAAGACCCCTTCCGCCCTGCCGAGCTGTGCTTCGGAGCGCGAGGACGCTTCTTCGCAAGGGCCGTGGCCAACGACTCGGCACACACCGTAGACATCCTGAAGGCGGCATATCACCATAAGGGTGCCGCCGTGTGCGAGATCCTGCAAAACTGCATGATCTTCAACAACGGTGCCTACGACCCCATCTACACACGCGAGGGACGATCAAAAAACGCCATCTATGTGGAGCACGGCAAACCGCTGGTCTTTGGCGAAAACTCTGAGTATGGCATCGTGCAGGAGGGCTTCGGGCTGAAGGTGGTGAAGATTGGCGAGAACGGCGTAACCATGGACGCCATTCTCGTTCACGACGCTCACGCCGAGGACAACACCTTGCAGCTGAAACTCGCCATGATGGACAACGAGCAGGGCTTCCCCGTGGCGCTCGGCGTCATTCGCGACGTTGAGGCTCCTACCTACGATGAGGCTGTGAACGCTCAGATTGAAGAGGTGAAGGCAGCAAAGAATTATCACTCTTTCGAGGAACTGCTCGACACACAGGACACTTGGGAGGTGAAGTAAAGGCTTTTTAAAGGTAAAAAGGTAAAAAGGTAAAAAAGGGCTGGCGCCGCATTTAAAGGAAAAGTGAAAAACGAAAAGTGAAAAATCCTATAGCCTTTTTAAAAGGTAAAAAGGTAAAAAAAGGCTGGCGCCGCATTAAGGGAAGCCCCTTTGGCGTGTCAAAGAGACTTGATGGTCATCGTACCCCGACCGAGGTACACACGTATCCCGACCGAGGTACACACGTATCCCGACCGAGGTACACATGTATCCCGACCGAGATGAGCATACGCAGCGACCGAAATGCGCCGACCTGTCAGCACCAACAACCTATCATCCACTATTAAAAAAGGCACAGCTCTCCTCTTTAAAGCTGTGCCTTATTTTGTTCTATACTGAACTTTCGCAAGTCCATAATAAACTTGCAAAAGTTCAGTTTCTAAAAAACATCGTTTTACATCTAAAGAGCATCGCTTGATTTCTAAAAAATCATCGTTTTGTATCTAAAAAAACGGCGTTTTACATATTAATAAAAAGGTTGGTGGGCGTTTTGCTTTCACACGATTAAAATTATTGCTAACTTTGCCGAAATGAAAGTTTATTTCTATCACACACAAGACATTCAGTATATCCTGAAGCGAATGGGAGAGGGCGAGTTTCCTCCACATTATCTCTATGGAGCAGCCAAGCTCGAAAGGCATGGCATAGGCGTAGTGTGGCATAAGGCGAAGCTCGGACTGCCGCGGTGGCGCATGATGCTGCGCAACGCATGGCAGGTGCTCACATGCAAGGAACAGTTTGATGCCGTCTATGCCACTCATTATCGCGGACTGGAGCTTATCGTGCTCCTTCGTGCCCTCCGCCTCTTCAGAAAGCCTGTTGTTATATGGCACCACCAGCCCATCGTCAACTCGCCCAAACGCTGGCGCGAGTGGCTCGGACGACTGTTCTATAAAGGCTTCGACCGCATGTTCTTCTTCTCACAGAAGCTTATCGACGACTCGCTGCTCACAGCCAAGGCCGACCCCACACGCATGGTACTGGGACATTGGGGTGCCGACCTCGACTTCTATGACCGCGTGATCGCAGCCACCGACGGCTCACACGACGGATTCGTGTCTACGGGCAAGGAGATGCGCGACATGCCCACGCTTGTCAACGCTTTCAACGCCACGGGAGCTGACCTCGACATCTATGTGGCGCGGGTGACGGGCGACGTGAGCTATGAGCACATCTTTGGAAAGCTGCCCATGAGGCGCAACATCAGGCTTAAATTTGTGGAGAGGCTTATTCCTTACGAACTGAGCCTTATCGTGGCACGCGCCGAGTGTGTGGCGATCTGCTGCCAAGAGACGAAATATACCGTCGGTCTGACCACCGTCGTAGAAGCGATGGCCATGGGCCTGCCCATGATCTGTAGCCGAAACCCGCAGATTCCTGTCGACATCGACGCCACACGCTGCGGCATAGCGGTCAACTATGGCGATGTGGAGGGATGGAAACGTGCCATCGACTTCATGCGCAACCATCCCGACGAGGCGCGGGCCATGGGACAGCGGGGACGACAACTGGCTGAGACAACATTCAACGACGTGCGTTGCGCTGCCGAGGTGGCACAGGTGCTCAATGAGGTCATAGAAGAACAACGCAAGAGGTCATGAACAACGCAAGAGGTCATGAACAACGTCAGAGGTCAGGAACAACGTCAGAGGTCAGGAACAACGCAAGCTGTCATAGAGCAACGCAAGGGGTCATGGCATGGCATCGCCTCATGGTCTGATGCTTACATTTTGTCATTTTTGAACTTGAAAAGGAGTTGTATAAATAACACTTCTCGCCCTTTTGGGCCGTAAAAGAGGGAATTTTTATCTCTTTTTTAAAAATTATTCGATTTTTTGTTTGCCACTCCAAATAAAAGGACTAACTTTGTGAGCAGATAAGCAATGATGAAGCAAGCCTCCAAAATAGACGTAGCTGTGCTGATACTTTTCTTCAACCGCCCCGAGCATTTGAAAAAAGTGTTTGAAGAAGTGCGCAAAGCGCGTCCTTCGCGACTATTCCTCTACCAAGACGGACCAAGGTCTGAAAAGGATCTGGATGGAATAATGAAATGTCGCGAGGTGGTCGATAACATCGACTGGGAGTGTGACGTGCAGCGCATGTATCAAGAGCGCAACTATGGATGCGACCCGTCCGAGTATATCTCGCAGAAATGGGCGTTCTCCATGGCCGACAAATGCATTGTTCTTGAAGATGATGACGTGCCATCACAGTCGTTCTTCCCCTTCTGCAAGGAGATGCTTGACCGTTATGAGCACGACACGCGCATAACGATGATTGCGGGCTTCAACAGCGATGAAGTGACCGAGGGTGTGCCCGACGACTATTTCTTCACATCCGTCTTCTCTATATGGGGATGGGCGTCATGGCGAAGAGTGGTAGACCAGTGGGACGAACATTACACCTTCCTCGACGACCCCTACGCCATGCAGCAGCTCACAAACCTTGTGCGCCAACGCCGCTTCAGGACCGACTTCATACCTATGTGCCGCGACCATCGTGCATCAGGAAAGGCCTTCTATGAAACCATCTTCTGGGCCTCAATGCTGCTCAACAACGGCTTGGCCATCATGCCGACACGCAACCTCATCAACAACATGGGCGTAACCACCGATTCGACACATTTCACAAGTAGCCTTGACACTATTCCTCGCCGACTGCGCCGCATGTTCACCATGAAGCGTTACGAGTTGCAGTTTCCGCTGCGACATCCACGCTATGTCATTGAGAATGTGGCCTACAAGGAGAGTGTGTATCGCACAAACGCATGGGGACACCCATGGATAAAGGTTGCCCGTTCGCTGGAAGAGCTTTACCGCAACATGCTGCACGGCAATTTCAGAAACATCGGACGCTCCATCCTAAGACGCCTGGACAAATGGACAGGGCGACACCGCCATGCGTGATGTCTATAAAATGATGTCCATAAAAATGACGTTCAAAAAATGACGTCCATAAAAACATCCCACGCCTGCTCCAACAGGCTCTTTTGCCCGACAGCCGCCGTTAAAGAGACGACGCCGAGGCATGAGCAAGAGCTTCAGCAGGCATGTTAAGAAAGAAATCATCTTTATACAATCAATACCTAATTCAATCGACTAATTACCTTTACTAAGATCAATTATTATCTTTTAGACAATCCTTGGAGGCTCCGCAGTGTTGCGGAGCCTTCATTGCTTTATTGCGCTTATGTCTTCATGCCGAACTGTTTTTTAAGCAACAAAAAAAAGAAGAACCTACAAGCATGTAAGTTCTTCCTTTAATGTTTTCCTGTTTTTAATCTGTTTTGTCTAAAGTGAAGCAGTCTAAAGTGAAGCAGTCTAAAGTGAAGCTGTCTTGTTATAAGCCATCGTTTTTGTGGCCATTTTATTTTGTCACAGCTTTGGCCCAATCGGTCTTGAGCCATGCCTCATGCACGAAATCGAAATTGAAACCAGTGAACGTTGGGGCTGGCACATGGCAGGTCAGACCGCAACAGTTGTCAATCTTGACCGTGCCTGTGTTGCTGCCGGCTCCCGACTGAATGGAAGAGGTGTGTGCCTCGAAGAGCACAGCCTCGCCCAATGAGGTTCTGAATTTGGCAAGCAACGATGCGTTGTCGCTGTTGGCACCCAAGGCTTTTACATATTGTTCGAAATCGAAATAGAGGTGTGGGTGGAAGCCCTCAAAGCCTTGTAGCTTGTTGGCATCTACCGTTGCGGGGTTGGCGTTGATCTGCTTTACGATGTCGGCAAGCGCTTGCAGACGGTCGGTCTGTATGAGCGCCACGGTGGCCGATAAGTTTTTGTAGCTGTCTATGTAGGCGCGGCACACGTTCTCCAGGCTCGTCGGCGTGTTGTCCTTGCCCAAAAGCAGAGGCACCATGGTGCTGTAGGGGAAGCCGCCGCCCATGACCTCGGCAGGCGAAGCCACGATGTATGGGGCGACAGAGCGCAGGTCGTAAAGGGCCTCTACCGACGACATGAAGCAGGCATCGAAGATGACGTACTGCCATTGTCCGGCTGCTTTAAGAGCCTGTGCGAGCTGTGGCACCTCCATGAACGCTCCCGAGTCTTCGCCGAAAAACTTTGTCTGCGGCACCTTCACGCTTGCACCTTTGGCGTCGTTCTGGCTGTTAAGCTTGTTCTCCTCAATCACATATTGGTCGTAGGTGTCAGACGGCACCCATCCACCGCCGTGCGACGACATGACCAAGCCATACTGCTTCACGTTCATGGTCTGTCGAGCCAGCGTCAGCACCTCCGTCATGAACGTCGGGTCCACGGTAGAGGTCTGCGAAGGGTTCCATTCCTTCACAAGCACCTGCTTTGTTCGTCCGTCAACCTTCTTTACCTCCGTAAGACGCGTGTAGGTCTCATGGTTCTTGTTGTTGGCATCGTAGACGCGGTCGTAGAAGATGCAAATTTTGTTGTTGTCGTCCACCACCTTCGGTGCTGCCTCAAGAATGCGCGTGATGTTCTTGTCCATCTCGTCTTGCAAGCCCGTGCCGCTACCCATGCAGAACACCACCAGTCCGCGGCTCTCTGTTGTCGAGGGCGTAGGTGTGGGCGTGGGCGTAGGTTCTGGGTCAGGTGTGGGGTCATCGCTGCCGCCGCCACATGCCGTAAAGGCC
>ENA-OPMP01000144-OPMP01000144.1-human-gut-metagenome-genome-assembly--contig:-NODE-144-length-35593-cov-14.709241_pt1 | contig 35593 bp, 37 predicted proteins | sample MGYA00241527_ERZ501751 | MGnify/ENA primary metagenome ERZ501751 (study PRJEB25962, sample SAMEA2042647) | human gut metagenome | biome: human gut; feature: human-associated habitat; material: faeces... | reverse complement strand
ACAATGGAGCCAAGGAGGTGCAAGAAGCCTACATGCGCATCTATGCTTTCGACTATAAGAAAGCATGCTGCAATCCGAATGATTTTGAATTTAAAAAGTTGGACTAAAAACTGTAAAAGTATGGAATTAACTTTTGAAGAGCAAGCCTACTATGATGAGTTTGTAAGAGTTTATAATAGATATGAGGATAAGATTCCTGATAGCGAATGGCTTCGATTGAGTGATGTCAGACAAAGTCTAGATGTTAGCTTTCAGCAATCAAAAAAAATAATAGAGATTGTTGAAGCAGAGTCTTATAAAAGAAAGTATTTTAAGCAGCATCCGGAAAAGCAGTTGTCAAAAGTTCTTGCAAAAGTAACTGGTGATACGATAGCTTCCCAACATGATAGCTTGAAGGAGCAGCGTATCCATGATATTGCTGATTTTAGAAATAAGAAGAAGAAACTTGAAGAATGCCTGAATCTGAAAGAAAACCTTAAGGCGCCAGAGAAAGTTGAAAATCCTGGGAATTTAAATATCTTTAGTATTCTGATTACTTACGCTATCGGCGCATACTTTATTTGGGGATTAGATTGGCTTTGGATAGGTGTTATTTTGCTTGTCGTTGAGACGTTGATAATAATTGAAAAAAGCAGCAATATTTCTAAGTATGAGAAATATGAAGGCGAGTTGAATGAATACAATTCGACTAAAGAGCGTTTGAAGCATGATATTCCGCAACTAAAAATGGAGATTGGATATTTGGATACCGTTATTTCTGAAAACTTATTTTCAGAAATCAATGGTGGATGTTCCATTCCTCTTTCTAAGCAAGCGATAAATGAAAGTACATGGGAAGGTATGGCAAGCAAACTTGATGATCTTGTTGTGCTATATTCACAATATAAAGATGCTTCCAAAGAAAATTCTTTGAAAAAGGAAATCTCTAAGAAATTCTTCAATAAAAAATTGAAATTTTTCTATGAGGAGTCTCTTAAAAACGAAGCAGGAGTAAATGTTTACAAGAAGTTTGCAGATCAATTGCATAAGGCGATTTCGACGCAGAACTTCAATTTGCTTCGTATGGATTTTGACGAAAAGGCACTGCTGAGTTCAAATGAATATGATTTCTCTACAAAAGTAGCGAGCTATAAGGGCACAATAGAGAAAATGGATATTTCTTATTGGATAAATCAATATGACAGCGTTAAAAACATTGAAACGTCAGGCTTCCTTGGCTTTACAAACATAGATAAACTGGCCTCTAAGACTCAAAAGCTTCAAAAGTTATACACACCTATAAAGAGGGAGTATGATAGGTTGAGAAGTGTTACAGATGAGATTAATTATTATTTGACATTCGTAAGAACGGTGGCGTATCGTAATATATATTTGGGTGTAGAACTCCTTAATTATATACGAGACAATGCTGGTGGAAAGTCATTAATGGCTCAAAAGGACACGGTTAACGCTGGCGATGCTATGATTGTTGGCAATGTAGCTTCTGATAGACTTCAAATGGATTCGGTAAACAATATAGCCAATACGTTAAATGGCTTGATGTCTAATGCTATAGAAGATAAGGAATTGAGGAAGTTCGTTATGAAGAATCCTAAAATGGCAACAGGTGCAGCTGCACTTGCTGTGGTAGGAAACTTGCTTGATGAACGAATTGAAAAAATTGAGAACAATAATGAGTTGCAGAAACAGTTGATAACGAGTATCGGTCAGATGGCTGATGGCTACAACTCTGGTAAAGCAGGTCTGTTGCGTGCAATTGAGGTTATAAAAGCTTTGTCAAAAGCTAATATAGGTTTCCTTGCTATATATGCACCACTTAGAGATAAGTTCTTTGTGGAGGAGTGCACTACTGCTACAATGATGGATTTGCAGAACTTAGCAAAAGCCACTCAAGAATACAAACATATAAGTGATACGAAATTATGATATACGAAGATAATAATTTGATGCCTTATGAGGGCGATAATAATCAAATGCCTTCTCGCATGGAAGATTATGAAGAATTTGGTAGTCAGTTAAGACAAAATGTAGAGTCGATTTCTGACATGGCTGATTCTATAGGCAGAACGTTAGATTCCGCAACTAACATAGCTAATCTGTATAAGGAATGTGTGCTTGCTGAAGAGAAAACCAAACAAGTACAAGCATGGGGACAAGTGGAAATTGCCAAGACAGTGGCTAAATTTAAAACCGCTCAAGACTTCATGGAGAAAACTTTTGGCGAGCGTGATAAGGCTCTTACGAAGCATTACGACTTGTTGGATGATGCTGTAAAGTCGAATGACCGTGAGATGATCCTTGCAGCTTTGCATGGCATTAGCTCGATTGTCACAAAGTCTCCTTTGGATGATTTTGACAAGTTCGTGGAGTTGTATAATGATACATCTCAGCCGTTGTTAGATTTTTAGAAAGTAGTAAGGAGGTTGTGTGTAATAATAAAAGAAATTCTTTTTTACACACCCTCCTATACATACAGTGTCAAGAGGCGTTTCTACGGATTCATGCCTTTGGTTGCAAGAAAAAAAGCTGCAATCAGAATGACTTTGAATTTGTGAAGTTGGACTAAAAAGAGGTATATGAACATGAATGAAAATGAAAAGCAATACTATGATAAAATAGTAGTGTTGTATGGCAAATATGGAGAAAACATACCTGATGCAGACTTAATGCATCTGAGTGTCATTGAAAAAGAATTGGGAATAAGTTTCCAACGTTCTCAAGTGATTTTTGAGTTGGTGAAGAGCCAAGCTAAATTAGAAAAAGAAGCAAAGGTCTCGGCTATTGTTGAGGGCATAGCTAATGGTTCTCAGCAAACAAAAACAATGACATCCCCAGAAATTCACAGCATTTCAGATGCAGAGGACGAGGACCTGATTCCTGTTGAAGATCCAGGTGATATAAACAAGTGGAAAGTTATATTCTGGTATACTATAGGCTTCTTTGCCATACTCTTATGGGGAACAGGTCTATTCATTATGTTATTGGAGACTGTAGTCATATTTAGACATAAAAACAAGCAGTTGCGATATGCAAAATATCTAATCCAACGATATAAGATACAACAGTAATTGAATATATTTAGGCATTATGAAATTATCACTTTCGGAAGAAGCTTATACAAGAGAGTTTTATAAAGCTTATAATACATACGGTAATAATATACCTGATGCCGAATGGCAAAGGCTTAGTGAACTGCGTGCAATATGTGGTATTAACATGGGGCGTGTCAGAGAGATTATTAATGCCGTGCAAGAAGGAACAATAGTACCAGCAATAAATGATGAGTACTCTGAATCTTATCGTAAATCAGGTAATGATATAAAGGTTATAGAGGAAGTAACTAAGGAAGATAGAAACATCATCGCCATTTTTCAAAATGGCGTGACGTCATTACTTAGTCACAGCAATAATAATGATTGCTTGATATTGAACATTTCTGATTCGGACAAGAGCCTTGTCCGAAACAATTTTGGATTGGCATTAGACGAACAAATCCTTTGGGTACGTGATACATCATTTTGGGGTAATAAGAATCAGGGACTTGTAATAACTGATAAACAGATTGTATATATTCCTAATAATGATAATCCTAAAGATAGGCTTAATATTGACTTTAATGATATTCAACATGTTGAGTATCGTGAAATGTCTCTGTTTGTCTGGAATTATCAAGAAGAATATTATAAATTGCATTTATCTTTGTTCTTTAAGAATTCAGAAGAATCAAGCGGACTTATTGCAGATGCTAAGACTTTGGCAAATACCCTTACTGAAATGGCAAAGTCTGTCGGACACGTTGAGACAGAGACTGTGTTTGACCATATGTCTAACTTATTGAATGAAAAGAAGTATGATGAGGTTGCAGATTGTGCCAAACAAATTGTGTCAGATGCTGATTACGACAATAACGCAAAATGTTTAGGATATGTGTATCTTGCAGATGCGCTGTCGCAAAAGGGATACTTAGATGAGGATAAGGGCATGAACTCTTATATGCGTGATGCTGTAGAGGCTTGTGATTGTGCTTTGGAGCTTTGTGGTAGTGCAAATCCGTATCGATATAAAATATTCAATAAAAAGGGACAGATAGAGCTGTTGGCTGATGATATGCGTTCTGCACGCAGTAGTTTTATTGCAGCAATGGAAAGTGACGATTATGACCAAAAGAAGGAGGCTAAAAATTTATACGAAAAACTGACAAACGAATTTGTAAGGGATGAATGTATATTTATAAATGCAGACTATAACGATCGTAAATTTCTGTTCACTGTAGCAAGCGACAAGCAGATACCGGGTTGTTATGACAAGGAAGATAATGTGCAATGGGTATTTTCTATATTACAGATTCCTTCATACATTAATTTTCCCATAGGACATCCGCAACCTAATACGCTTTATATGGGTCATCCATTAAAGCCTGGTGTGTATATTCCTTTTGAGAATGCAACGGAACAGTTGTTTATGGAGAAGGTGCGTGAGTTATGCTATTTGGCGCAATGTTTGGGAGCTGTAGAAATAAGGTTCAAGAGGATTAAGGGAAGAGAAGTAACAACAGCTGATACATCATCAAAAAGAGGCGCTTTCGAATTGGCTCGAAAGCTCGTAGAAGTAGGAGTAGGTATAGAATTGACAGATTTGAAAACTGAGACCCAAACTTCAAATAATGGTGTAGAGCTTGTTCAGCGCTATTCTCCAATAAAGAAGCCGTTCTGTCCAGAAGGAATGGTTTGGTATGACTCAGACCCTACATGGCAGACATTGGTGAAGCAGAGACTGAATGGTAATATATTGTCTTACGTTGAACATGTTTCTTCTTCTGAAACGACAACTGTCTCTTCTAGTCAATTGATGTCTTTGAAGGCTTCATTGGGATTTCTTGTTGCTAAGGCAAGTGGTTCGTATGATTCAAAAACGGACAAGACATTTAGCAAGACAGAAGAAACAGAATGGGAGATAGATATGCAGTTTAAGCCTTTGCAGGATTTTGATGACGCTAATGCTTCTAACGGTCAGGCTGTTGCTCAGATCGCTCAAACACAGAATTCAGAATTGTCAGAGGATGAGTTGGCATATAAGGAAGAAGTAGAGTTCTGTTTGGAAGATGCGCCCGAAATAGATGCTCATTCTCGTAAGTTCTTGGAGCGTAAACGTCAGAAACTCGGATTGTCAGAGACGAGAGCGCAAGAGATAGAGAACATGGTAAAGGCTTCTTTGGAATCTTTTACCGATGAAGAAAAAGAGTATATGGAAGCTCTTGACGATGTTATCGAAGATGGAGCTGTACCTAATAATGTCCGCCGATTGTTGGAGCGTGAAAGAAAGTCATTGGGAATTTCTGAGGAACGTGCCAAGGAATTGGAAGAAATAAAATGTAAAGCATAATTCTGATAACGCAATTAGTTGTGATAAGATTTTCACAACTAATTGGGTTTCATATAACATAATAGACTATGAGTAAAGTATTTCAAATTATGCCTAAACGCATCAAGCGCTCTAACGGCATCGTTCTCACTCCCGATATGGTAGTGAGAGTAACAACCATGCAGCACACCGCCACCCCTTTTTACAATGGAGCCAAGGAGGTGCAAGAAGCCTACATGCGCATCTATGCTTTCGACTACAAGAAAGCATGCTGCAATCCAAATGATTTTGAATTTATAAAGTTGGATTAAAAATGAAAGCATGATATGGGTAATGAATCTAATAAATGGAACCAGATAATGGTGGCAGCAATGGCTGTTCCTGGTATAAAGGTGAATAGAGCTTCCTTTTTACAAGAAGAACTTTCGAACTGTCATATTGACCAAAACACTATAAGTTTGTGTATACAAGAAAATCCTGTTAAACATATAACCATGGATAAGCTTGACGCAATAGCAAAAGCTTGCATCAAGAATCATACGATAAAGGTTACTTCTATATCTGCTGCAGCTGGAATTCCAGGTGGTTTTGCTATGATAGGAACATTACCTGCTGATACTGCGCAATATTATTATCATGTATTAAAGCTTGCTCAGAAATTAGCCTACATATATGGATATCCTTCTTTGCTGGACGAAAATGGAAATCTGACAGATAATGCTATCAATGTATTGACAGTTTTTGTCGGTGTTATGTTTGGCGTTTCATTAGCTAATCAAACATTGTCAAAAATGTCGCAGGCTTTTGCTGAGCAAGTGGTTAAGCGTTTGCCACGTATGGCCTTGACTAAGACAGTTTGGTATCCTATAATTAAGCAGATAGCAAAATGGTTAGGTATCAAGGTAACAAAAGATAGTTTGGCTAAGGGAGCGGCTAAGGTGGTTCCTTTTTTAGGAGCTGGACTGTCTGGTGGTATAACATATTTTACCTTTAAGCCGCAGGCAAACCGCTTGATGAAGCATTTGCGTGAGGATAGTAATGTCTTTGCTTCTGTGAATTATGAAGAGACAGAAAGTAAATAATTTTATTCTTTAATAGGAAGTATTATGGTAGTAGTTAGAACAAAAGAAGAATTGCAAGAAGCTATCAAAAATAAGGTAGATTCAATAAGGATAGAAGGTCCCTATGCTGGGATCGTTGCTCAAAAGATTCGTTCAAGAAAGAAGGTGAAAAAAGTGGCAATAGGAGTTGGAACTTTAGCCTTGGTAGGAGGTGTAATAGCAGCTCCTTTCACTGGTGGTGCTTCTTTGGCTGGAAGTGTTGCGGGTCTGACAGCTATGGGATTGACTGTTGGTGCGATTACTTTAACTACCACCCAATTGGCCATGCTCCTTGGTGTAGGAGGGTCTCTTTTAGCTTATTCTATTCATGAAAAATACTCTCTTAAGTTAGTTAAAGACAAAGAGGGTAATGTCTCTGTAGAAATGCACCCTTCAAAATAAACAAAGGGGTATTGTCGTATATAGTCACCTCTAAATATAATGTAGTAAAGTTATAATATGGCAAAGAATGAAAATAAAATCTTAGATGAGCTTAGACGACGGGGCAAGATATTTGAAGATCCTTGTCCTAAGTCAGAAAGCATTATAGGTAAGTTGATAGACATTTTCTCGAAGAGGAAATAATGATTCGTCCGATGCGTAGCACGAAACAATGACTGGTTGGATATAGAGTTGTTTGTTTGCTGCGCATCGGATGGGTGTTAGTTGTTCCGTTTAGAGAAGATGAGAAGTGTATTTGATTAAAAGAAAGTATACAGTAAAATGAATACTTTTTAATTTTAAAAAAGGACTAGTCCAAACATATATTTATTTATGGTTAATGTAATAGAAATACAATTTAAAACTTTATTTATTTGTTTTATTGTACTAGTAGGTTTTTCTTCTTGTAACTTTAGTTTCTCTTCTAAGGAAGATATAGAATTAACTCCAGAGGAAGCAATTGGCAAACTTGCTGACTTGTCTCCAACAGAAGGAGCACATTTTTTTGTAGATAATCGGTCGCAATATTCTTTTTTGGATACATTGTATACAGATAACATAGTCCCAATTATTGGGCAATGTAGTTTTGACACAATAAAAGCAGTAAAAGAAACTATTGAAAATACTCCTGCTAATGTTGCGTTATTACCTTTGTATGATAATGCAAGAAAGGTTTATCTTGAAAATATCAACCAAGAAATAAAGGAAAATGCCAATTCCCAGAAGAAAGCCTTTGTTGATTATATGATCCCTGCTATGCAGGTTGAGATAGATTCATTGCTTGAGGTGGATATGAGTGAGGTGATGAGCAAGTATGCCGGTGGCTTTATGAATTGGAGAAAACTTAAATATTGGTTTGGTACGGGGAGTGATGATTTTGAAAAAATATGGAATGATAATATAGATAATGATAAGTACACAGAATGTGTAGCAAAGTATATTAATACATATTTAGATTCTTTGGCTGAACAAAGAAACAATTATTATATTGACATTGTAGGTAAGGGGGAATTTGAGAGCGAGTCGCGAATAAGTCAGGCAACAATGGATTTGTTGTTGGCTAAAAAGTGTGTACGCGAAGTAAAGAAATTTACTGAAAAGGAAAAGGAGGAGATGACCACTTCTTTCTTAAAGGATTGGGTAGCTCCTACAATTTTAGGAGCGTTTACAGGTGGTGCCGGTACTGCTGTGTCGTGGGCATACGATGCAGGCAATTTTCTTTATGATGTAAAGGTTACATTAGATGATATTAAATCACAAAAACTTGATTCTGAAGAAGTTATAAAGTATGCTTGTATGGAAAATATAGGATTCCAAATACGTCAGGCATATTTGAAATATTATACAGAACGAGTGTTTAGAAATATAGATGAGAATAGCGATAAGTTGTATAATACAATATCTGAAAATCTATGAAAAAGTTTATTCTAAAAATAATTCTTATATCCATTTTAATGGTCTTGCCATATTCTTCTTTTGCACAAAAACAATTGGTAAAGACGGTTTATAAAGGAACTAAAGGACTGTTTAGAACCGAGGCAAAAGTACTTACTAAAGAAGGAGTAGAGACTGCAAACAAATCAATGCTGAAAGATGCCTTTAAGTCTGGTGCAGAGGAAATAGGCAAGAATTATGTTCAGAAAGCATCGGCAAAGCAGCTTGTAAGAAGTGCTGTACGCAAGAATCTATTGAAAGAAATAGAAGAAAAAGAACTTGGCTCGCTTTTGCGTTATGGCATGGTTAGCGCTAAGAAGGAGATTGCGCATACAGAGAAGTCTGCGGTGAAGGCTTTGTTAAAGAAAGGTTCTTATGACGAAAGCTACAGTCAGAGTTTACAAAAGCTGGCGAAAGAAATGGCTGCTAATGAGAAGAAAATGGCTACAAAACTTGTTGCAGAAGAATATTCGACTCTATTAAATAAGTATGGCTCACATTTGTCTAAAGAAAATTATACAAAACTACTTTCTGAGATGTCCAAAAATAAGGCTTTGGTGCAATTAATAAAAGAAAACCCAAAGTTTAATATTATGAGATGGGAAAAATCGCAAAGAAAAGCAGTTGAATTGTCTAAAATTGTTCGTACAGACAAGGGAAAATTACCGCCTAACTATAAATATGCTGGCTCTACATTTTATGCAAATCCAGCTCTTAATCCTGAATTGGAACAAAAATTAATTGCTAATGGTGGTAAAATAAATTTAAATGGGACGATAGTAACAAGAGAAGAACTCATAAAGTTGGATAAAAAGTATCCCCATGGCGTAACTTTTGGAGATAATGGTCTACCTGATTTTACTAAGGCTGCTAAAACTTATCCAGATGGAACACCTGTAATAGAAGAACTTAAAGGTGGATTGACTAAAAGTAGCAAAAAAGATAGAGATTTAGCTACAAAACAGTTGACGGATAAAGGTGTCACTTGGAACCTTGGGCCATATACATGGCATCATATAGAAGGTACAAACAAATTGGTGTTGGTAGATTGGTATTATCATGCTTTGTGTAAACATGCCGGTGGTAGAGCAATCTCTAAAATTTAATTTTGTTGCATAGTATACTGCTCCAGTGAAATGCCCTAAGTGTGGTGGGTGGCATACCTATCCGCCTGGCTTTTTAGGCTTGAACAAATATGTCTATCGAAGAATATGGAAAAGAAGAGAGAATAATCTTTGAATATCCTTGTCCGAAGTCTGAGGGTTTTATTGGTAAGTTGATAGACTTGTTCTCGAAGAAGAAGTCTTGAGTTGTGAAAAACTTGGTGAGGCGGAGGCTGGAAACCTCCGCTACTGTCAGATAAACGAAATAATATGAAGCTATCTATTACTTATACTGAGCTGCAGGATTATGTAGCTAGTCATTTTCATAAGACTGTTAATCTTGGGTATGTAGACGGGGCTACTGTGTCTGTCTCTGTACCCATCAAGGTGTTTGGCTTTACAAAGTCTATAAGCATAAACCTTATTGTAAAGAAGATTGATGGCACCGACTTGTTCTTTTCGTATGACGGCAAGATGGGTATTGACATGCTTGTTTCGCCCGCTATCTCTTATGCCAAGAAACTTGTGCCAGAGAAAGCAGGTTGGGTGGAACAGATGCCTGGCAATATCGTTAAGCTGCGCCTTGGCGACATTGACAAATTGCAGAAAGTGTTTGAAAAGGTGGCGTTGAAGAACATCTGCTTTACTCAAGAGAATATAGAGGCAGAAATAGCTTTGTTGTAATCATACATTGTCATTAGTGTCCCGTTAAAATCAGGACCGGTTAAATATTAATCAAACAAACTAAAAAACAATATGACTAAAGATTTAGATTGTCTTAAAAATATAATTAAATGGTATGAAGATAGGTTTTGTGTGCGTTTTACTCCGGCAGAAATTTATGCTTTATATCCTAAGAATGGAGAATATGGTTGGCCGCAACCTTGGCCAATTCCGGATTCTGCAGGAATCTATGCTTTCTTAGATTCAAATAAAACCATTGTGTACATTGGAAAAGCAAGTCAAATAGGGGCAAGGCTTAATCATTATTTTGGATATGGGGAAAATGGTAAATGTATCTTAAAGGATAAACGTGTTGATGAGATTTCCTATGTTCAATGTTATTTTTGTATCCCAGAAGAACCCTATACTTGTCTTTCTCTTGAAGAATATTTAATATCAGAAATGAATCCTAAATATAATAAAATAGGAAGAACGAAATGGTAGTAAAATCTTGTTCCTTATGATAATCGAAATTATTACCTCAAGCTGTCTATTTTCAAAATATAATCTTGTGAAGTTATAATATGGCAAAGAATTTTGACGAGATTCTAACTTCTATGTTAGAACGATTAGATGAGAATCCAGATCAAGACGTAAATGCCTTGATTAAGGATGAGTGTGAGAAAATGGGAGTTTCGGATGAAGGCAAAGCTTTGCTCTCTGAGACTAACGGGTATATTGATGGCTTTGCAGAGAAAATGGCTGCATTGCAAACGGCTAAGGAGGATGGAAAGTCTCGTAAGCAATGGATGCTTGCGGAGATGGACAGAATATTGGAGGGACGTGACGAGCAGGAGAAGGCCGAAATTGTCTCTGCTATTTCTGATGCTGGCGAGAATGTGAACAATGAGACCTTAAAAGAAGAGGAGGACTAAGCTTATGAAGTTTACTGCATATAACGAAGATGAAGGTCGTAATGAGTTTGGTACTCATATTGAAGGTGAGAGTCGCAAGTATTCTGCACTACAGTCATTGTTAGCTGGTCGTGAGTTGGATAAAGAAGAAGTTGAAAGCCTTAAAGAATTTAAGGTGGTTCAGCAATTCTTGGAATCACCAGTAGGTGATGCTTCTGAGGCTAAGTTGAAGAAAGTATTTGCTGCCGCTATCATAACCGCTAATGAGCAAGGCACATTACCATTTTCTATTGATGGCAAGAGTCCGATTGCTATAGCGAGTGCTGTTGACGAAGGTCTGAATCGTGTTAAGCTTTCGTATAAGCTTGCCAAGGAGGAGTTGGATGTTATTGAAGTTGCAGACAAATTGATTGATGCTACGGTAGCTCGTGTTATAACTGTTGCTGATAAAGTAATAGAGCGTGGAGTTCCTGTTGTGTTGAACCGAGTTTGTGATTTAATCTCAAAGGTATATCCTCCTGCTACAGTGTTCGTTCCTGTTATAAAAAGTGCAGAAAAGTTCATCGTAACAGCTACAAAAGTAGCAGTACGAAAAGGATTGAAATATGTGGCTGAAGGCGCAAAAACGATAGTGCGTTCTGTTGCTAAAGGTATTGCTAAGGTAGGTAGAAAAGTTTTGTCTTTAATAGGATTTTAATATTATGCGTATAATAGCTAAAGCAAAACCCATACGAATAAGAATAAAGTCAGGTGAGGAGGAACACTCCTCACTTGACTCTTTGCGCCAGAATCTCTGTGTGCAAGACTTGTGGCCATTGGTAAAAGACAAGCGGTTGTCAAGATGGTTGATGCAGTTGGGTGAAGTGGATTTGGCTCATGCGATAGATGCTTTGTCTGTAGGTCAACTTGATGTTTCTACATATTTCAAAGTTTTGGTTATCTTTCTGAAGGATGACCTTGTGGGGCATCATGTAACGGAACTATATACCTTGTTCTCGTTTTGGCATGATTGTGAAAAGAGAAAGTCCAAAAATTATGATTCTTTGCGTAAGTACTTGCTGAGCAAATATGAAGGTGCTAAGTTTATATTTAAGCAGTATCCAAAGGAGTTCTCTGATGGTGAATGGTGGGATGTATTCAGTAAATTTGAAAATGAGGAAGACCCTGAATTCTTGTTTGAACAAGGAAAACTTGCATTTGAGGGATTTACTAAAAGTGATGGAAGTAACTTCGACAAAAATCTTGTGCTTGGCAAAAAACTAATAGTGAAGGCTGCAGAACTTCACAATCAAGAGGCTATAGACTTTGTGAAATCTAATAAATTTGATGTGGCTCGAAAGTTGGCTATGTTGACTCCTGAAGCAAAAGAAAAAATAGATAATTTGATTGTTAGATGGAAAGATGAAATGCTTGGCTTTTCAATAAGAAAGACGAACTTTGATGAGGGGATAGTACGAGAGGTTAAGCAATTGCTTCAGGAATTTGCATCTTTGAGAAAAACTTACAGAATGTTTACTAAGGAAGCTGTAAAAACAGAAGCTGAGATTAAATATGAAGTTTTAGACGAATCGGATGTATTTTACAAGGAGCGTAAGTTTGTATTGGACTTGGTTCGGTATTCTTATGATAAGGGAATACCAGGCTTGTTTGTAGAGTTAGCAGAAGATTACCATTATCCGTTGGCGCAATATATGCTACACCGTCCTGCCGACAATCGAATTGAGGGTTTCGCTTTTGCTGCAACCATGTTTCCTAACCAATTAAGGTTTATCGTTGATCATTTGTTTAAATATTAAAACCTTGCGATATGAACAAGAAGATTATATCTGATTTTCAGAAGATGATAGATGTTAATACACCAATCATCTATATCAACGATTATGATTTTGTCCGTATAGATGAAATCATGACGGAGATTGTTGGCAAGGGCAAGGTTTTTGAATGGAATCCTGCAACAGGCACAACCAACTTTAAAACGAAAGAAAGTCAAGGCTTGGGAGAGAATGATACACTGGAGCAATTCTTGCGTGATAAATATACTGTTGATGTCAATCTAAAGGAAAAGTTCTTGGTGTTGAAGGATATTCAAGATTTTATTGAAGAGCCGGCAATCAAGTCATTGCTTCAGTTGATAGCTCAACGTAAGTTGTATGATAGGGATTATAATACAACAGTCATTATAGTTTCCTCTGTTCTTAAGGTGCCACAAGAATTGGAGAAGTATGTGTCCTATTTGGATATTCCATTCACTGAAGAAAATGAAATCAATCAGCTTATAGACGAGCATGTAGAGGTGAACTGCTACGACAATTTTAAGGAAGAGGATAGAAAGAAGCTGATGCCGTCTTTGAAAGGTATGACAAGCTTTGAGATAGACCGAATGCTTGACATGGCGATGAGCAGCAATGGCTCGTTGAGTGCTGAGGATACGGCTATGATTCTCCAGCAGAAGAAGTCGATGGTAAAGAAGTCAGGCTTGTTAGAATTGATTGACACTCCTGCGTCCTTGAAGGATATCGGTGGTTTGGATGCTTTGAAGCATTATCTGCTGAATAAGTCGAAAGTGATTGCTGACCTTCCTAAAGCTATGGAATTTGGCGTGTCGATACCTAAAGGCGTGTTTATTGTTGGTATGCCAGGCTGTGGAAAATCTCTTTGCGCAAAGGCATCTGCAGCACTATTTAACACACCTTTGCTGAAACTCGACATGGGCAGTATGATGGGAAAGTATGTCGGTGAGAGTGAAGGCAACTTGCGTAAAGCTATTAAAATTGCTGAGGCTGCTGCGCCTTGTGTGCTATGGATTGACGAGATAGAGAAAGCCTTTTCTGGTGTCGGTGGCAACAACGACATCATGACCCGTATGTTCGGCTATTTCCTTTCGTGGATGCAGGAGAAGACGAGTAGTGTTTATGTTATTGCAACAGCTAACAATGCTCATAATCTGCCTCCAGAGCTAAAGCGTAAAGGACGCTTTGATGAAATATTCTGTGTTAACTTGCCGAATAAAGAAGAGCGAAAGAAAATCTTTGAGATTCATATTGGTAAAAAGAAGAAAAACCTTGGCGAAGCAGCATTGAATTCTGTCAGTCTGATAACCGAAGGTTTTAACGGTGCTGACATAGAGTCGGTGGTGAACGAAGCTGTTGAGAAATGTTTCATAGACAGCTTGGATAATAAAGGCACAGCCTTTGATGAGAGACTCTTGAAGGACATCGCAAGTAAGACTGTAAGCATTACAAAATCATGCAAGCAACAGATTGATGATATGAAGAAAGCATTCAAGGAAAATAACTTCAAGGATGCAACAACTGGTGATATAACAACTTAAAAAATGAAGCATTATGGCAAAGAATGAAAATAAAATATTGGATGAACTGAGACGAATAGGCGGGATTTGTGAAGATCCTGCTCCTAAAGTCGGAGGCTTTACTGGCTGGTTGATAAGCTTGTTTACCAATAAAAAGTAAGCCTCATATACTTTTTTCTTGATGTTCTGTCACCATTTGACATCTCTATATAGTTACTTCGCAGCCGAAATCAAATGTATAACTATATAAGGTAATGTAACAATGGAATGAAAAGAACATCAGGAAAAGAGTGTGTATAACTGTGATGGTGTTAACCTACAGTTGGTAAATAGAAATCCAACAAGTACCCAACAAGCACCCAACAAGTATTGGAACTTGTCGGAATATTGAAGGATGGAGAGTATTCTGTTAGAGAAATCATGTCTTTTTTAATGTTGAAGGATAGGGTGAATTTCTTGTATAAATACTTAACACCAGCATTGGAAGAAGGATTGGTTTCCATGAAATATCCTGATAATCCAAAGCACCCAAAGCAGAAGTATATGCTAACAGAAAAAGGACGAAAGATATTGGAAAAATAGAATGAATAGCAGTAATCTGTGTGTTTAATACTTTTTTCTTGATGTTCTGTCACCATTTGACATCTCTATATAGTTATTTCGCAGCCGAAATCAAATGTATAACTATATAAGGTAATGTAACAATGGAAAAGAACATCAGGAAAAGAGTATGTAGGTTGGCTGCGGTATTGAGTGCCGGGCTGGTAGTATTATTTGGCTATTGGTTCTTCTTGAACCCTCATGGCTATTGGCAAAAGCAAAAAGAAGCTGAAAGGGAAGAGTATTCTGAAAGAAGGATGATTTGGCGAAAATCGGAGACTATGACCATGCAACGGATGCTGCAAGACCTGACTTTGCTGGCAAATGGAGATTCTGTATTGGTCTGCGAGGCTTGCTTCCTTACGCTTCCAGCTTATCGTGATTTCATTCATGGAACAGCTCAACCAAAAAGAATTGCATGGGTGAATCTGAGGTATAGATATGTACTGTATCTTACAAAGGGCAGAGAGAAAATGGAGCAGGAGGCAAGGGATAGAAATTATAAGTCTATCGTCTTTTGGTCGGAGCGTCGCCTTGAGGTTCAGAAAGATTCTACCAAGGATTATCGCAAGGAAAAGCCCATTATGATTGAAGTGGAACAGAACGCATTGTACCCGGCTTTAGGAAAGCCATCGGATGAGGCTTTCGAGAAGTGGATAAGGGAATATAAATCGGGATTTGCGTTCCCACAGATAAACAATTCCAAACGCTGGGTTAAGATACCATTTTTAGAATAACGTATACTCTAAATATTATTACTATGGACAAATTAGAAATATACAAGAACATCAAGACAATTGCTGATGAGCTCTGCAAGGAGAACAAGACGTATCTTCGTGCAGATTTGGCTTTTGAACTGAAGAAGTATGGTATAGATTCCGATTCCTCGGAAGTGAGTAAGCTGGTATTTGATGCTTACAGATATTTCCATGATAACGGTAATATCGCCATTGCTTTTGTTTCCAATAATTCGCGTACAACGCTTGTGGCTGAATACAAGTTGAATGACAGCCTGGAGCAGGGCAACAAGGAGGAGGCTTTGAAGATTGCCGAGACAGAACTGGCGTTGTCTTCATCTGCTTTGGAGCAGTTGAAGGAGCAGGTGGAACAGAACCTAAACTTGGTTCTTGTTAAGGGAACGTCGAAGATGGCTGATATTGTCATGGGCACGAATGGCGTGAAAGATGTTAGAAGCAAGGCATCTACCATGTTCGATAAATACACCAAGATGGTGGAGGCTTATCACTATGCCGAGGATAGCGTACGTGGGAACATCGAAGATTTTACTTCCTTGCGTAGTGATATCGGGACGGTTTATCGTGACTATGCCTTGAAACTTATCGATATCTATGGCGACTCTATTAAGATGGTTTCTCCCGACTTGTTCGATTTTAAAAGGATAGAGTGGCTGGATGTGGATGAGATGCTCAAGTATGTGGAGTTGGAATATAACAAGCTCACGGAAAAATGTGCAGCTTTGATTGGTGAGATTTCTGTTAGTTTCCGCACTTCCTTGCAGGGTTCTTTGCAGGCTTATAAGTCGTTGTCGAATGGCAACAAGTCATTGGGCTTGGCGATGGCAGGATTGACGATGCTCGAACATTATATGGATGCTGGCGAACGCACCAATCGATTGAAATCGGATTTGTCTGTCTTCCAGATGAGCGTGAAGCATGATGCCACTCGCATCAAGGCTGATATGGGACGTTTGTTGGTGATCTGCAAGACGCTCAATGATGTGGTAATTCCGAAGGCGAATGTGTTCTTGCGTTATGGAGAAAAACTGTTGGCTTCTGACTTGATGGCGACGCTTGATGCCTTGTATGCGGATGAGACTATTCGTCCATTGGAGGAGCAACGAAGAAGTCTGCTTCAGCAGATGAAAGCGCTGGACATGGAGATGAACGACCATCTTCAGAACATCGATGTCTATACCTCGCTGATTAATGACATCACTGCCACTTTGGAGTCAAAGCAGGGAAATTATATGGACGCCAAGGCGAAGAAGCCTTCCAAACCTTTCTTCTTGGTCAACTGGATTACCTTTGGTATGGCCAACAAGAACTACTATCGCGACTTTGCTGAATGGAATGCAGTATGCTTCCCTCTTGTGAGAGAATATGAGAGCTATCAGGTAGATTTGAAATTGGATAAGGAGGAATTGGAATCGCATCGTGAGGAACAAACCCGTATCAAAAATGATTATGCCAAACTCTCAAGTGAGTTGGATAAGGTTTCAACAGAAATCAGAAGCAAGATAGTTTGCTCTGACGACTTGAAGCTGAAGATGCTGAAACATCTTCGTGATATGGTTGCCATGTTGAAACTCGGACGTGAAATCATGGAAAGCAAGATTGACGAGAAGTTGGTGCATACGGTAGACATTCCTGATTATAGGGAGGCTGCAAAACTTCCTGCTGATGTGGAGCAGAACCTTTCTCTGTTTACAGGTATGTTGGCAGACAATCTCCATGCCGATAAAGATATGGCGAAGAATCTGCTTGATGGAGTGGAAGCATACACGAAAGACCATAAGAAGATAGAGGGCAAGACCGCACAACAGAACAAACCTGCAGAGTATAGCGAGGAAGACTTGGCGCAGGTAACTGATGCTATGGAACAATCCTTACAGAAAGGTATCGCTCTGTTTGATAGTTTCGCTAAACTCAAAGCGCAGCAACTCAGTGGTAGCTTGGCTTCGGCAGCATACGATAAGGAGTTGAAGAAACATGCTGATGAGTTCAAACGTGAGATGGCAAAGATAGACAACAAGAGTGCTTATCTTCGTGAGGTGTTTAAGCGCATTAATCTGGCTGGCAGCGAGGAGGAGCGCAAGCATGCTATGGAGTTGATGAGCGACTTGAGCGGTTACTCTCTCTCAGAACAGGAGTTCACAGAATTTATAAATGGTAAGAAACAAATAGAATTATAAGGTGTATGGAAAGTTCAAGAAGACAGCAAGCCCAGGCTGATTTGGGCATGGATTTCGCAAAAGAAGATCAAAAGCGAGAGGCGGCTCTTGCCAAAGAACAGGCGAGGGCTGATAAAAAAGCTGCAAAGCGTGAGAAGATGATGAACATGCCATCTTATCGTCTGATGGTAGGTACGGCGAAGTATATGGACAAGTGGTTCTTGGATCCTATCCTTGGCTTCATCCTTCCTGTCGGTATCGGTGATGCTTTGACGAGCGTGTTTGCATTCCCATTCATCTATTACAGTCTTTGCGTGGTTAAGTCTATTCCGCTGACTTTGGCTGTCATCTATAATATCTTGATGGATGTGCTGATAGGTGCCATACCTTTCTATATAGGTGATGTGCTGGATGTATTCAAGCGTTCGTATGTAGAGAACCTGAGATTGGTTACCGGGTATATCGAGGATGATAAGGAGATTATCAATAAGGTGAATAAGAAGGCATTCTGGACGGCTGTGTTCATCGTCGTGCTTTGCTGGTTGATTTATGTGGTGATATCATGGGCCATTCGCTTGGGAAATTGGATTGTTTCATTATTTTAAAATATGAATAGCAACATTTTCTTTCAGCCTTTCGTTGGCAAGGATTATGTCAACGGAGGGATATTCGGCAAGCGAATCATGATATTGGGCGAGAGCCATTATTGTGATGAGGAATGTGCGGATTGTGGAGATTGCCGTCTGCATCGGGAGTGTATGGGCTTTACGCAGCAGGTGCTTGATGATTATCTCAATGAGAACAAGGAACGGCAGAACTGGATGCGGACTTTCCTGAAGTTTGAGCGTTCGTTAGTGGGTGAGGAGACAGATCAGGCGATGAGGCTGAAAATTTGGAACTCGGTGGTATTCTTCAACTATCTGCAAGTGGCGATGGGTGGTCCTCGCGAGGCTGGTACAGCCGAACAATATCACCAGGCAGGCAAGGCTTTCTTCGAGGTCATCGAAAAGTACCAACCTGAGTACATCATCGTATGGGGCAAGAGGCTTTGGAATAATTTGCCTTGCGGTCATTGGCGCCAAGAGCAAGTTTCTGATGTTCACTGGGTGGATTGCAATGACATCGAAGTGGAAGGCACTTGGGTGCCTAATGGATTCTACATGATGCCTGGTGGCAAGCATGTTAAGGCTCTTGTGGTGAATCATCCTTCCGTAGGCTACTCCTGGGACTATTGGTACAAGGTGATACAAAGATTTTTGAGATAATTTTCTCGCTTGTACCACGATTTGACACATCTAACCTGTAATTTTGCTGCTGTAAACATAAAACAAGGAATTATGGCACAGATTACAATCAATATCCAGACGTTGGACTGGACAATGGGGGAAACCGTAGGCTTGCACTTGATGTTGAAGAAAGACAGCAAGGCAAGAATCGCTTGGGGCGATGGAAAGGTACAGGTCGTGACAGGTAAACAGAAACCTGCTTCCGAAAAGTTGGCTTGGATTGAGGCTGGTCATTCCTATCCTGAGAAGGGCGTGTACTACACCATTACCATCTGTTCGGAAGAGGAGGATGCCATTATCGGATTTGATGGCTGTGGCATGTTCGAGGTGAAAACCTTTGATGTGATTCTCACGGAATGTCCTAGCTTGCGTATCCTGGGATATTCGGGATATGGTGGGCAATTGCTCGACGTAAGCAAAAATCCTTTGTTGGAGTTCATAGACTTCAGCGAGACAAGAAACGAGAAGTTGGATTTCTCTGCCAATCCTCTCTTGGAGGAGTTGCATATTGATGGATTCGAAGATTTGGTGTCTTTGAATTTGAGCAAGAACGACAAGTTGCGTCGCTTGGACATCTTCATGTGCCACAATCTTCAGCATCTCGCCCTGAGCAATCAGTCGCAACTGAATGAGGTGGATTTCGCTCTCACTCATCTCCGTCCCAAGGACTTGGAGTATTTGGAGAAGACGTTGAAGCGAAACTCTCCTTACAAGGTACGGGGAGGAAGTTTCGGCGATGAAAAGATAATAGAAGTTAGTAATGGTGAAATAGTAGGGGAAGATGAAGGAAAATTGGATTCAACTTATCGATACAATTGAGAAAGATCCGTTTGAAACGGAGGCTTTCGCTGCCCTGATGGAATATGTGGGCGAAGCATCGGATGATGACAAACGCAGAGTTGTACAAGAAGTAGAGCGTCGCATCAAGATGATTGCTCGTTATGATGCGGACAAGAGTTTCCGCTTCCGTAAGTTCAGTGAACAGGAGCGGGAGGTGCTTGATTCCCTTTGGAGTACTCGGGTAAAGATTCTCAATGTGATGATGTTAAATCCTACAGAGGAAGAAATCGAGCGTTTGGGACATCAGAACGATAAACTTCATGAACTGTCGAAGGATGCTTTTGCGCAAGGTCGCAACCTCTGGAAGTCTTTGTTGCACTCACCGAGCTTGATGGCAAACGAGGATTATTATGATGTGGAGGAGCACGTTAATTTCAGTTGGAATGATGAGAATTCCGTCCTCAAGATGGATAATGATGACTATTATGGCTCAGACTTCGAGTATATGCTCCATTTTCATTGCAATTTTAGGGATAGTGGGCGGTATTCGTATGGGGAACCTTTAGTGGCTGATGATGGGACCAACTGGAATTTGGATTATCTCGACAATCAGGCTTTCGACAAATTTTGTATCTGCCATCTCATACACTCGCTACATAGTCATGAATATTATTCGTTGCCAGACATTCTCCGCATGGATGACTTCTATGTACATGTCTGGCTGCAGTATGAGCGAGAGGTGTATCAATGGAAAAAAGGAAATGTGTTTTTTATACATGAAGAAAATGGAAAAGGAATGGATGAAACTGATAGATGATGTAGAGAACGACCGTAGCTATAATACTGATCCTATCTTCAATTTTTTTGACTTTATAAGAGAAAAGTCTACGATAGAGGATAAGCGTGCCATCATACAAGATGTGGAACGTCGTATCAAGAAGGTGGTGAATCGTGAGGATAATAATCCTGATGGGTTCTTCCGTAACTTCAGTGATACGGAGCGGGATTTGCTGGACGATTTGCTCGGGCTTCGTGAGGTGACGCTCGACGAGATGATGCTTCATCCTACGGCTGCCGAGGTGGAACGATTGAGCAAGTTGAACGACAAACTCTACAAGCTCACCTTGGAGTGTTTTGAGCAGTGCCGTAACCTTTGGCTTACGCTCTACCGTTCGCCATACAAGGTGGACGACCGTTTCTGCTACGACTTGGACAGTACGCTTCGATTCGAGTATGCTGACAAAGACTCGGTCTTGCATCTGGAGAATGATGACTATTACGGTTCCGACTTCGACTATATGATTCATCTGACAGATGAGTTGCTCAGTACAGGACATTGCAAGATGGATACCATCGTGAATGGTGCGTCTGCCAACTTTTTCGGCAACGAAGAGGATACGTTGAGAAAGTTGACTGATACGCTCGACGATGGCACGTCGTGGGCGGAAGGCTATCTGCGCAACAAGGCGTACGACCATTTGTGTATCTGTTATGCGATGCATGCCTTGCATACTCATGAGCCTTGGTGCCTGCCTGATATTCTCCGCATGGATGATTTCAATATTAATGTGAAATTGAATTATGAGCGCAGCGTGTCAGAGCAGCGAGCTAATGTAAACGAGAATGACCCTCAATGGCCTGAGGGTGTGCCTTGTTTGGGGAGGTGAAAAAATAAATTGTGATGCAATAAGAATAAAATTAGAACGTCATATATAAAAATAGAAGATTATGAAGTTAGCAGAAGCATTGAGCATCAGAGCCGACTTGCAGAAGAAAGTGGCTCAACTGAAAGAACGTATCAAGGAAAGCGCCAAGGTGCAGGAGGGCGATGAGCCTTGCGATAACGTAGAGGAACTGTACAAGGAACTGGATGATGTACTCGTCCAGTTGGAAGACTTGGTTTATCGCATCAACATCACCAACGTTCAGATAGTTCAGGACGGAGACTCCTTGACTCGATTGATTGCCAAGAGAGACGTCTTGTCGATGCGTGTCAAGGCATTGAAAGAGGTGGTGAACTACGTTGCTGCCAACGATACTCGCTTTGGCAGAAACGAACTGAAATATGTTAGAACCATAGATATAAAAGCTCTTCGCAAGGAGGCTGATACATATGCCAAGCAGTATCGGGAGCTCGACCTGAAAATTCAGAGTTTGAACTGGACTGTAGATTTGGTGGATTTGCAAGACTTGCCACGATAATGGAGCGAGGATTGAAATTTTCATTGAGTAGATTAAAACTTTCGGAGAAAAGATAGAGGCAGCAAGAAACTGACATCAGGCAATAGGTCTGTGTTAGCATTATTAAAAATTCATGTGTTTCATGCAAAGAGACGAGTTTGTTCACAGTTCATTTCAAGCATCGGGCACAAGTGTATCGCGCATTGGTATATGACAAAAGTCAGAAACGCCAGCATTTAGCATTACCATTTTGTTGGCTATCTTTTCTCCTTTTCTTTTTAGGCATTTCTCGTAAATTTTCATTAGATATTTAGAAATAATGGACAATCGTGTAAAATTCTATAGTTGGCTGATTGGCCTCTTGGATCGTAAGCATCTTACCTTTGAGGAGATTGCTGACGAATGGAAAGAAGCCCGTGCTAATCAGGATAAATTGTTGAAGATAATATCATACTAAATGCTTTGATAATCAATATATTTGTATTATCTTTGCGTTCGAAACCGCTGTTTCTGAAACGTAGGTTTCGAAAATGAGGTGAAAATGAATGTTATATAAAACAGTTGAATTATGAGATTCTTTGGAAGAAAAGACGAGATTGCTGAATTACACAATATTCGCAATCTATCATTACATACAGCACGCTTCACCATCGTGACAGGCAGAAGACGTAGCGGAAAGACATCATTATTGCTTAAGGCATATGAGGATGTGGAAGACTTGTTGTACTTTTTTGTGGCCAGAAAGTCGGAGGAAGAACTGTGCAAGGATTTCGTCAACGAGATTAAGGAAAAGCTGCAAATACCTATACTTGGAGACGTATCGCGATTTGCTGATATATTCAAGTATCTTTTGCAGTTGTCGAAAACTCGCCCGCTGACCATAATAATCGATGAATTTCAAGACTTTAAAAGAGTGAATTCTTCTGTATTCTCTGACATGCAGAAGATATGGGACTTAAATAAGCAGGACGCTCATGTTAATCTGGTGGTGTGCGGCTCGATATATTCGCTTATGAATATAATCTTCAAAAACAACAAACAACCACTGTACGGACGACAGACAGGCGAGATAAAGGTGACACCTTTCCCTCCATCTGTAATCAAGGAGATTCTGTGTACATATAATCCTTCTTATACTAACGAGGATCTATTGGCTCTCTATTCTTATACAGGAGGTGTGGCAGAATATGTGGAAATGATGTTGGATGCTGGGGCTAATACTAAGGAACTGATGACCGAGAAATTCATTGGCAAGAACTCGTATTTCATATACGAAGGTAAAAATATGCTGATAGAAGAGTTTGGTAAAGACTATGACCGATATTTCGAGATATTGCAGCTGATAGCCTCTGGTTATACCACCCGTTCGGAAATAGAGGGAATCATGAAGGTTGAACTGTCTGGCTATCTCACAAAACTCGAGAACGACTATTGTCTGATTTCGCGCAATATGCCGATGTTTCAAAAGACAAACCGCAACATACACTATCAGATAGAAGACAACTTTCTGCGCATTTGGTTTAGGTATGTCTACAGATATAACTATATGTTGGAGGTTGGAGCCAATAAGAAACTGAAAATCATCATGGATAGAGACTACACAACATATACTGGCAAGGTGCTTGAGAGATACTTCAAGGAGAAAATGATAGAGAGTGAGCTATACACTAATATATCTTCGTGGTGGGACAGAAAGGGTGAAAACGAAATAGACATAATAGCTGCCGATGAAATTGAACAAACTGTTTGTTTCTATGAGGTTAAGCGTCAGGCTAAGGATGTTGTCATCGGTATCGTGAAAGAAAAAGCTGAACATTTCTTCCAAGTTACAGGAAAATTCAAGAAATACAACATAGAGTATAAGGGCTTGTCAATGGAAAATATGTAATGCATTTTGTGAGCTATCTTTTCTCTTTTTCTATTCTTCTTTTTGAAGAAGATTTATAAACAAAAAATGTAATATGGACAATCGTGTAAAATTCTATAGTTGGCTGATAGGCCTTTTGGATCGTAAGCATCTTACCTTTGAGGAGATTGCTGACGAATGGAAAGAAGCCCGTGCTAATCAGGATAATGATGTGCTGGACAAGCGTACTTTTCATCGTTATCGTGATAATATCCAGTCGCAGTTTGGTATAAGCGTGGAATGTAACAAGAGCGACGGCTATCGGTATTATCTGAAGCGTGATCCCGTGGATGACGATGATGTGACGGAGTGGATGCTTAGCTCCCTGCGGCTGGCTTCGTTAGGTGATATGCTGAAGTATCATAACAAGGTGATGCTTGATACACCGCCATACAACACGGAATATCTGGATGATATTCTTGCAGCGATAGATAAGCACTATCTGCTGAAGTTTAAGTATGTTTCGGGGTTTGGGGCAGAGAGCGATATCGTGCTGCAACCGGCTTTCGTGAGATACTTCAAACAACGGTGGTACGTTGTGGGTGTGAAAGTGAAGAGTGAAGAACGAAGAGTGAAGAATTCAAGTGCTGAGGTAGATGGAGAGGCTGATTTGAATGCTGCGACCGATGGGAAGAAACTTGTTCGCTGTCTTCCTTTCGACCGCATCAGTTTCCTTAAGCTTATTTGCGAGAAGCATCCGTTGTCGGCAAAGATGAAGAAATTCCTGACTCCAGAGAATTATTATGAAGATTGCTTTGGCATTTATAGGATGGAAGATGTACCAGTGGAGAAAATCCGCATCCGTGCCTTCTATCCGGAATACAATTATATTGAGGAGGTTCCGCTGCACGAAAGTCAGCAGAAAGTAATGGAGTCGAAGGATGGTATGTTTCGGGAATATACCCTCACCGTTCGCCCCAGCCGTGATTTCCTTCAGGAACTGTTGTGGCATGGCAGAAATATCATCGTGCTGAAACCTGAGAGCTTGAGACTGGAGATGATTGGTATCTTGAAGGATATGACGAAGAGTTATGAGACGGGCGAATGCCTGAATGGGGAGGAATAGGAGAATCCTCAGATTGGGAATACACAGTGTGCTCAATCTGAGGATTTATCTTATATGATGATCTCCTAATTTCGTCACTTTTATTTTTCATTGTAGACTTATTCCGTCGTTTTTTGTCCTGCCCAGTGGTAATCGTAAAGTTATTTCTCTGCTTACAGCAGCAAATTGTGAGCAGAATAAAAAATAAACAGTTTTCTAATAATCTTCTAATCTGCTTGTAAAATGATTCTTACTTCTTCCGTTTCAAAGAAATCGCTGCGTTTTATAATTTTTGAATCTCCCGTTCCAACGTATTCCCCACGATCTATTTCTGTGTGTTTGTAATTTGGTGGCATACCGAACTTCTTTACTTCATTTAGTGCTGTAACATCTTCTTCCTGTAAGAAGTCATAAAAATGTACGAGGCATTTTATCCTGTACTCCTCATATTCTGACAGTACAAAATTTCTTCTCCCTTCACATTCTACAACGCGGTTGTCGCCTAAGATATATTTCGTGCTGTCTATTTTTATGTACATTGGAGGATTAATGCCAAGTTTTGCTGTAGTCTCGGCTTTCTGTTTGTTGTTAAGGGTGTTGACAATGAAAGAATAGTCAGAGGGTGAGATGTTGTGCACATAACATTGCCTTTTCATTGAATCCACCTTGTTCAGATAATAGTCATAGTCTATTACGCAGGTACTGTATTCACAAATGCCAGGCAGAAAAACAACGTTTATAGTTTTCTTTGGTTTGGCAGATTGGCAGCTGCATACTGTAAAAACTGCAATAATGGCTAAAAAAGTTATAATGTTTCTCATATTATTAATATTACTCTTTATTTTCACGTTAACTGTTATGCATAACGTATAATGGTTAAAATGTTCATTGTCTTTAGGGTGCTTTATATATCGTACAAATTTAGATAAAATCTACGAGATGTCAATTTTTTTTATCCTGTGTTTTTTTGAACATCTACTTGTTTTTTCGCTTTTTTGTAATCGTTTTTTAGGATAGGTTTTAGGCATTTGTAGAGATAGCGTTTGCTGGGAAAGGCGGCATGTGAACAAAGCTCGTTTCTGGCTTGTTGTGAAAAAGAAAAAGGTGTATCCGTGTTGCCGGATACACCTTTTTAATATATAAGGCTCGTATGTAGCCTTACTTCAAGTTCTTCATGATGTCGAGCAGATGATCCCACACCATCTGAACGGTGGGAATGAGCAGACGCTCGTCGGGGGTGTGGACACCACGAAGGGTGGGGCCGAACGACACCATGTCGAGGTTGGGATAACGCTCAGAGAACAGACCACACTCAAGACCAGCGTGGATGCCCTTGACGATGGGCTCCTTGCCAAACAGCTTCTTGTATGACTCTACAGCCACCTTGGTGAGCTTGCTGTCGGGGTTCATCTTCCATGCGGGGTAGCCGTCGCTAATGGTGATGTCGGCACCGGCGAGCTCAAACACAGCCTTCACGGTGTTGGCCTCGTTGTCGAGGTTGCTCATGACGCTTGAACGGTGTGAGGCAACAACGGTGATCTCGTTGTCGGTGGTGATGATGCTTGCCACGTTGCTTGAGGTCTCGACAAGCCATGAGATGGCTTCGTCCTGACACATGGCGAACACGCCGTTGTCGATGCCCTGGATGGCGAGGATGAAGCGGCGGCTCACGTCCTTGGGCAGCACGGGTGTTGCCTCTGTGCTCTCAAGATGAAACTCCATGGTGGTGTCGGTAACGTGGAACTCGTCTTCTACAGCGGCGGTAAAGATGTTCCAGTCGGCACGGACGGTCTCCTTGTCGGCTGCCGGCACGGCAAACACAACCTTGCCGTCGCGAGGAATGGCGTTGTGCATCTTGCCAGAGTTGAACGAGGCGAGACGCAGATCTGTCTTCTCCTGCTCCTTGTAGAGGAAGCGGTCGAGAATTTTGATGGCGTTGGCGCGCTTCTTGTCGATGTCATCTCCAGAATGGCCGCCGTTAAGGCCCTTGATAGATATCTCCATGAAGAACATGCTCTCGGGAGCTACCTCACGGTTGAAATGGAAACGGGCTGTTGTGGTCTTGCCACCGGCACATGACACGAAGATCTGGCCTTCGTCCTCAGAGTCGAGGTTGATGAGCATGTCGCCCTTCATGAAGCCTGCCTTCATGCCCATGGCTCCTGTGAGGCTTGTCTCCTCGTCGCGTGTGAACACACACTCTATGGGGCCGTGCTCTATGTCGTCGCTGTCGAGGATGGCAAGCTCTATGGCGCAGCCTATGCCGTCGTCGGCACCGAGGGTTGTGCCCTTGGCTGTGAGCCATTCGCCGTCGATGTAGGTCTGGATGGGATCTTTCGTGAAGTCGATATCAACATCGACGAGCTTGTCGCACACCATGTCCATGTGGCTCTGAAGGATGAGGGTGGGGCAGCCTTCCTTGCCCTTGGTTGCGGGCTTGCGTATGATGACGTTTCCTGTCTCGTCGACCTCTGTCTCTAAGCCGTGGCTCTTGCCAAACTCTTTGAGATATTCAATCATTTTCTCCTCGTGCTTTGATGGACGGGGAATGGCGTTGATCTTTGCAAACTGCTCGAACACACGGGCAGGCTTTAATTGATTTTTCTCCATTGCTTTTGTTTTTATATATTGTGAATAATGTTTATTCAGTTAAAATAGCAGAAATTATTTTGTGCTATGATTGATTTACATTACCTTTGCATGTGTTATCAATACAAAGTTACGGTTTTTCTCGCATAATGAGCAAAGGAAACGTGTAATTTTTGTGAAGAGACGCTTTAAAACTTATCTAAAGATAGATTGGCATGATCAAAACATTACTTCTCACCCTGCTCATTGTAGCTGTTGCAATGGTGCTGTTTTGCGTGAAACTGCTGTTCAAGAAGAACGGCCGGTTCTCGTCGCAGCATGTACACGACAACCCCGCGTTAAGAAAAATGGGCATTCATTGTGTTATGGACCAAGACCGCGAGGCAAGGGATCGTAATGGGGCTTATTAGAAAAATAAACAAAAAACAAGATAAACAAATGAAAAAGAAACAGATTTTGGGCGCATTTGCCATGGCAGCTTTTGCACTCACGTTGATGACCTCATGTGACAAGTCGAAATCGCAGGCTGACGACCAGGCTGCTGACGCAAAGGTAGCTCCCACAGAGACAAAGATTGCGTTTGTGGAGGTTGACAGCATCATGACGCAGTATCAGTTCTGCAAGGAGTATTCGCTTGTGCTGCAGAAAAAGGGTCAGAACATCCAGAACACGCTCGCACAGAAACAGCAGCAGCTTGAGGCAGCTGCCGCCAACTTCCAGCAGAAGCTTCAGCAGAACGCTTACACCCGTGAGCAGGCTCAGGGCATCCAGGCTCAGCTGCAGCGTCAGAACGCCGATCTTCAGGCTCTTAACCAGCGCTTGAGCGGCGAGTTCCAAAGCGAGACAGAGAAATATAACAACGCTTTGCGCGACAGCATCAGCCACTTCCTCAAGGCTTATAACAAGGACAAGAAGTTTAGCCTTATCCTCAGCAAGGCTGGCGACAACATTCTGTATGCCGACAAAGCTCACGACATCACCAACGATGTTATTGCCGGTCTGAACAAAGCTTACAAGTCGGCTCCCGAGCTTAAGACTGCCGGTAAGGATACCAAGAAGAAAAAATAATGATGTCGTTGCTTGTCACAGCACGACTTGAAACATAAGGATAATGGGTAACGTCTTTACATCTTTGTAGCGCGTTACCCATTATTCTTTTTTTGCAGGGGCAGACCTGTGAAAGCTTTACTGTTAAGAACGGCTGCTCCTTTGTCTTTTAAAAATATTGCTTATGACAAGAAAAGAAAGATATGAGTATGTGCTCAACTATTTTCGTGAGCACACGGGAAACGTGAGCACCGAGCTGCAGTTTGGAAGCGTGTTTCAGTTGCTTGTGGCGGTGGTGCTCAGCGCTCAATGTACCGACAAACGTGTGAACCAGATAACGCCAGAGCTGTTTCGGCGTTTTCCTGATGCCAAGACGTTGGCTGCCGCCGATGAGGCAGAGGTGTATGAGTGTGTGAAGAGCGTGTCGTATCCCAACGCCAAGGCGGCGCACATCGTCGCGATGGCGCGTGAGCTTATTGAGCGGTTCGGGGGTGAGGTGCCGGCGTGCTTCGACAGTTTGGTGTCGCTGCCAGGAGTGGGCCGCAAGACGGCTAACGTTATAATGGCTGTTGCTTTTGGCGAGGCTAAGATGCCTGTAGACACTCATGTGTTTAGGGTCAGCCATAGGCTTGGACTCGTTTCAAAGACCGACAACACGCCGCTGAAGGTGGAGTGCAAGCTCGTGAAATATATTCCGGAACAAGATGTGGCGCATGCTCACCATTGGCTGTTGCTGCATGGACGTTATGTGTGTACGAGCCGTGCACCCCATTGCGCAAAATGTGACCTTGCCGACATCTGCCCCAAGATTATGGAGGGGAGCAAGCTTAACGCTTAACGGCTTTTGCCTTGACGCACAGGCTTTAAGCTTAATGCTTTAAGCTTAATGCTTAACGGCTTTTGTCTTGACGCACAGGCTTTTTGCTCTGCGCTTAACCCCAATAAATCATAAAAAAGGAAGAAAGAGAAAGATATGAAGGTTAACGGCCATATACAGCTTTATCCTTTCATGCGCATCGTGGTGGCGCTCATTATAGGCATCGTTGTCGGCGATGCCTATAACAGCGTTGAAGCTGTGGTGACTTATGGCGTGGCTTCGTTGCTGCTGGCTGTGGCGTGCATGTTCTTATGGGAGAAGCCTGTGTGGCAGACCTGTTTGCTCTTTCTTGCCGTTGCGTCTGTCGGCGCGTGGCACACCTCTCTCTTCGCCAAACGGCAGACGGTCGCGTTTGCGGAAAGGACTGAACAATGGAAGGCCGTGGTGGTGTCGAGACCTGTGGTGAAAGAACGGTCCGTGAGCATGGATGTGGTCATTGTTGATGGGCGCATGGCTGAGCGGAAAGTCAGGGTGTCGCTCCAGAGAGGCGCGTCTTCAGACGGTTTTTGTGCAGACAGCCTAAGGCTTGGCGACGGGTTGGCTATGTGGACCCTGCTGAAGCCCATTGAGCCGTTCGGCAAACAGAAAGAGGCTTACCGTTTCAACTATGTGAGATGGATGCGTGCTCACGGCTTTGTGGCCCGTGCCTTTGTGCGCGATGGCTGTTGGGCTCCCATGGCGGTTGGCAAGGACGGTATGACGTTCATGCAACGGCTTAGGCTAAACGCCTTGCTCGTTAGGGAGCGGCTGATTGGGGTTCTCGAAAGGTGCGGCATGGATGATGGCGCACGGCGTGTGGTGACGGCCATGACGCTTGGCGACAAGACGGAGCTTGGCAACGACGTGAAGGACGACTATTCGGTATCGGGAGCTTCACATCTGTTGGCGCTCTCAGGCCTTCATCTCGGCGTTATCTATCTTGTGCTGTCGTTTCTTCTTGTCCGTTATCCGTGGAAGAGCGTGTTCGGACAGGCTGTGGCGGTGGCTGCCATCTGGTTTTATGTGTTGCTGGTTGGAATGCCTTCGAGCGTGGTAAGGGCTGCTGTGGTCATAACGATCTACACCACGGTCCTCATCATGGGGCGTAGCCGTCTGCCTTACAACGCGTTGGCGTTCGCGGCTACCTGCATGTTGCTCATCAACCCGTGGTGTCTGTGGGACGTGGGCTTTCAGATGTCGTTTGTGGCTGTTCTGTCAATCCTTATAATCTTCCGTCCTGTCTACAAGATTGTTCCTGCAAAATGGCTTGAGCAACATGGCGTTGTCGACAGGGTGTGGTCGCTCACGGTGTTGTCGTTTGCGGCACAGGTGGGTGTGGCGCCGCTTGTGCTGTTCTATTTTGGACGCTTCTCCTGCTATTTCCTCCTTGCCAACTATGTGGCTGTTCCTCTTGCCACCCTCGTCATTTATCTTACGCTGGCTCTTTTGCTCACCTCTTTCCTGCCGTTTGTTCCAGGCTTGTTGGGAACCGTTGTGTCGTGGCTTGCTTCGCTCATGAACAAGGCGTTGGCCTTAATAGCCTCATGGCCAGGGGCGAGCATAGACAATGTTCACATAGGGTTGGTGCAACTCGTGCTTATATATTTGTTCTTGGGTTGCATGTATGTGGCTGTCGGCAAGCTTTGGAAAGTTTATGTGTTCGTGAATTATCGCTTAGGACCGAAGCGATAAAAACGGTTCTTTCCGTCAGCTTGCTCTTCTGCCGTTCATTAAGGTTGCTCTTCTGCCGTTCTGTCTGTCCTCTCTTCAGCCTTTCCTTCAGCTTGTCCTTCTTGTTTTTCTTCTGCCTTTCCCACGGTCTCCTCTTCAGCCTTTCCTTCGGTTTCCTCTTCAGTTTGTTCCTCTATAGCTCCAACCATGAAATAGTGTTCAAGCTCTTTGTCGGCACATCCGTTGCTGTTGGCAAGGTCCTTCACGATCACACCATGCTCAAGCAGCACGATGCGTGACGACACGTCAACCGTGTGCTGGAGGTTGTGGCTGGAAAGAAGCACGGTGGCTCCTGTCGTCTGGTTATAATGGGTTAGCATCTGTTTGAGGATGTTCTGGCTGCTGGGGTCAAGGAAGTTGAACGGCTCGTCGAGGATGAGAAGCTGAGGGTGGTTGAGCATGGCTGCCACGATGCCTATCTTTTGCTTGTTTCCTGCCGAATAGTCGCGTATGAGCTTCTTCTTGCCCATAATCTCGCCGCCCATGAAACGCTCCATCTCGTCAAGACGCTGGCGCATGGTGTCGTTGTCGATGCCGCACACCTTGGCTATGAACTCGAAATATTCTTCGGGCAAGAGAAAGTCGATAAGAAAACTGTCGTCAATATAGGCACCCGTGTATCGCTTCCAATCTTCCATCTTGGCAGGGTCTACGGTTATGGTATCTGCCGCGTCGCCCGTTCCTTGAGTCTGCTCGTTGGCGTTGGTGCAAAAAGTGAGATCCACATATCCGTTGTCTGCTTTCAACAGGTCGAGCATGAGACGGAACATGGTCGTTTTGCCTGCGCCGTTGTTGCCAACAAGACCTATGATCTCTCCATCGTTAACATGCAGGCTGTCTATGTTTACAGCCATGTTGTCGTTGAACGCTTTCTTCAATTGGCTTATTGTTATCTGCATTTTTTGTTTCCTTTCGTTTATTGTGTTTTAAAACAATGTTTTTTTTAGCAACCGTTTGTTGTCTTTAAAAGCAATCGTTTGTTATCGTTAAAAACAAATTACATGTACATTCTTATAAACTCATCTTATATACGTTTGTCTCTTTTGCCTCAAAGCCAATGCTTCTATAAAGGGCGTTGGCTGCTATGCGCGATGGACGAGAGGTGAGCATCAGCTGGCAAGGGCCGTTGTCTTCAGCAAACTGGATGACGTGGTTTATCAGGAGTTTGCCGAAAGAGTGGCCGCGCCAACTGCTGTCTACAACGAGGTCCTCGGCCCATGCCTTGCGTCCCGTTGGAGTGGTGTAGAAGGCGAGGGTTATCATACCGGCTGTCTGGCCGTTGACAGCGAGGATGAAGAGATGGCTGTCCTTGCTTGAGGCTATGGCTTTCAGGTCGTCAAGACCGAAAGGGTGGGGCGTGGCGCTAAGCTGCGGCAGCAAGGCGGCAATGGCGTTGGCAAGCTCTGGCGTGGCCTCTGTTGCCTCGTAGATGTTTATGTCTGTGCGCATGTCGTTATTTTAAAACTAATGTCGTTATTTTAAATTTATCGTTTATATGTTGCGAAAGTAATGATTTTTGTTCATATTGGCAAATAATGTTTTGGATATGTCAAGAAATTGTAATCAGAAAATAGAAAATCGTTTTATCATTTTGCCGGTTGTATATTTTTTTTTAATTTCGCGCAAAAATTTTCAAATTTCAATTTTTAGGTATAACATATTGCAATTCTTATGGGAGGCATCTTCGGAACCATTTCCAAAAAAAGCTGTGTTGCAGATCTGTTCTACGGAACCGACTACAACTCGCATCTCGGTACACGTCGTGGCGGCATGGCGATGTATAGTAAAGAAAAGGGTTTTGTGCGCTCTATCCACAACTTGGAGAGTTCGTATTTCAGAACAAAGTTTGAACCAACGCTTGACCGCTTCGAAGGAAGCACGGCGGGTATAGGTGTTATTAGTGACACGGACGCGCAGCCGCTCATAATAAATTCGCACCTTGGACGCTTTGCCATCTGCACGGTGGCAAAGATTGCCAACATCAATGAGCTTACTGACGAGTTGCTCTCGAAGAACATGCATTTTGCAGAACTGTCGCAGAGCTCAACGAACCAGACGGAGCTTGTGGCTCTGCTGCTCATACAGGGCAAGACCTTCAAGGAGGGCATAGAGAACGTCTATCATCACATAAAGGGCTCTTGCACGATGCTCATCTTGACAGACAACTCCATTATTTGTGCCCGCGACTCTTGGGGACGCACACCTATAATAATAGGCAAGAAAGACGGAGCTTATGCTGTGTCGAGCGAGTCGACATCGTTCCCTAACCTCGATTTTGAGGAATGTTATAATGTGGGACCTGGCGAGATCGTTAGCCTGACGGCTGACGGCATGACGCAGATGCGTGAGCCAAACAAGAAGATGCAGATCTGCTCGTTCCTGTGGGTCTATTATGGTTTTCCGACCTCTACCTACGAAGGCAAGAACGTGGAGGATGCCCGATTCGTAAATGGTTACAATCTGGCAAAGACAGACGATGTGGAGGTCGACTGTTGTAGCGGCATTCCTGACTCGGGCACAGGCATGGCCATGGGTTATGCGTCGGGCAAGGGTGTGCCTTATCAGCGCTGCATAGCCAAGTACACTCCCACATGGCCGCGCTCGTTCACACCTTCTAACCAGTCAATGCGCTCGTTGGTTGCAAAGATGAAGCTCATCCCCAACAAAGCCATGCTTAAGGGCAAGCGCGTGCTGTTCTGCGACGATTCTATTGTGCGTGGCACACAGCTTCGCGACAACGTTAAGGTTCTGTTTGACAAGGCCGGTCTGAAAGAGTGTCACATGCGCATAGCCTGTCCGCCTCTTGTCTATGGCTGTCCGTTCATCAACTTCACCTCGTCAAAAAGCGACATGGAGCTGATAACACGCCGAATAATTGAAAAGTTTGAGGGTGATGCAAACAAGAATCTTGAGAAATATGCCACTACCGACTCGCCTGAGTATAAGCGCATGGTGGAGGCCATCCGTCAGGATCTTGGTCTCACAACGCTCAAGTTTAACACCATAGAGCAGCTCATCGAGGCCATTGGCTTACCAAAATGTAAGGTCTGCACCCATTGTTTCGATGGCAGCAGCGCTTACACACTTAAAGAGAATGCCGACGAGTAAATAAAACACCATACCCTCACACGTTTAGTGGGTGAGGCTTGCATAACGGAAAAGGAGAAGACTCTTGTTTAGACGAGGCCTTCTCCTTTTTTTCTATATTTCTCTGTCATTTCTATAACGACCATTGGTTTTCATATCTCAGAATAAACAAGTTCTCCGTCAATTCGTTCCGATTTCATTACGAATAGTCGGTCTATCGTTATAGATGTTTCGGGAACGTCAATGTCTGTAACGATGGTTGACGGTTGCCTGACAAGAGATATGTGAGGATAGAAAGTCATGGCGCTGAAACCGACATCGTTGGCTGCGAGACGTTCGCGTAGCTTGTTGGCAACGGTCGTGACGGGCTCTTTCTCCTTTATCCCGCACCAGATGACGCCTGTTTTCGTGGAAAACGTTCCAAGCTCGCCCAAGGTCATTGTGAAAGGCTTAAAGGTCACTTCACTCACAGCTTTATAAATGTTTTGAAGATCATATTTCTCGCCTATAAAGGCAAGGGTTAGGTGAAGGTTGTTATAAGGGCAATAGTTGCCCCTGACGCCTTTTGTTCTTAAGGCGTTCTGAATGTTGACAAACGTGTTCTTGACATCATCGTTAAAACGTATTGCAATAAAAATGCGTGCCATGTCGTGTTATGGTTTTTGTTCTTTTTTAAACTTCGGTTCTTTACAGAAAGAAAATGTTTGGCTGATGCAAAAGAATGAATAAATATACAGGAAACAGAGTTTCGGTGCATAAATATCCAAAACTGCGGTCGTAAGCGTTTATGGGCGTTTCTCTTTCTGTTTTCAAAAATATCACGGGTTTTACTTATTGTTTTTGTTAACAACTCTTAAAAGGAGGGCGGTTTTGTCAAAGGGCCTCTTTGAGGCTGTCAAAGGGCCTTAATGCGCTCCTCAAAGAGCCTCTTTGAGGACGTCAAAGAGGCACTTTCAAATCGTAAGTTGGGCACTTTGAGAACAGCACTAAAAAAGAGGCTGAAAATGAATAAATATGCAAAAACATTTTCCATGAAATAATGGCGCTTTTTGTTACTTTATTTCTCCTTGTTTAGGCATTCTTTTTCCTCCAATTCTCATCCTTCTTTCACCCTCTTTCACCTCTTTACGTTTTCTCCATCTTCATCTTCATCTCTTTCTCTTTCTCCTTCTCCTTCTCCTTCTTCTCCTTCTCCTCCTTCTTCTCCTTCTTCTTCTCCTTCTTCTCCTTCTTCTCCTTCTCCTTCTT
>ENA-OPMP01000140-OPMP01000140.1-human-gut-metagenome-genome-assembly--contig:-NODE-140-length-35853-cov-12.951087_pt1 | contig 35853 bp, 34 predicted proteins | sample MGYA00241527_ERZ501751 | MGnify/ENA primary metagenome ERZ501751 (study PRJEB25962, sample SAMEA2042647) | human gut metagenome | biome: human gut; feature: human-associated habitat; material: faeces... | reverse complement strand
CTTCATGGAGCGGTCTTAAACCGAGAAACGACGAATCCAACAAGAAAATCAAGTCAAGGAGCATCACTCATGGAAATGTATATCTCCGCAAGACAATCATAGAGTGTGCATGGGCAGCCAGCAGAACGAAGGACTGCTTCTTCAGCCGGTTCTCGTACCATCAGACGCAGGTGAGGAAAAAGAACAAGATGAAGGTCTTGGTGGCTGTGGCAAGAAAGATGCTCATCGCCGTTTGGCATGTGTTGCATGACAACACAAATTACATTGACTTCACAACCGATCGTAAAACATCCCGAACAAAGGGATGAACACGATATACCGCCCGTCAGCAGGCTATTATCTTTGTGATGGTAATACCTCGTTTACAAATTAACCATACTGACGGACGGCTATGGAAGCCAGTTTGAGTACAAACTCGAAGAGGAAAGTATAACTATATGAGTAGACCCTTGTTTGCGCTTGGGTCAAGGAATTTGTGCGCCTCATTTTAATTATACCAATGTTTAGTTACCTTTTGCGGAGATATTCATTTTTGTTTTATAGAGGAAAGATACAATTTTTTATTGAAACATACAAGCTTTTTAATATCGTATTTGGCATTAATAGAATAATGTCAAATACGAATATCATATAAGTACATTTTGCATTCTACAACCGCTTATTACAACCCTGCAAAATACGTCTTCAATGCCTCCACATATTTCATCATGGCATTGCGCCCCGTGTCTGTCATCTTGCAGATGGTTCGGGGTTTTACGCCCGAGCCATCTGTAGTCTTTGATATATAGCCTGCTGTGACCAGTTTGTCCAACTGTACACTAAGGTTGCCTGCCGTCGATTCTGTCTTTTCCTTGATATAGTTGAAGTCTGCTTCCTCTACATTCAGCAGAATCGACATTACGGCAAGACGCAACTGGCTATGTAGTAATGGATCCAACTCTTTCATTATTGTTGCTTTCTTGCTTTGAAGTTAAGGATATGTCCGGGGATAATAAGGGTAATGACAAAGGACAAGACCATCTGTCCCATCTGCATAATACTGATAACTTGTTCACCACAAACAAAGTCGCGAAGCGGTCCTGTGCCAATCACTACACCAAGAAGTCCGCACATCTGTATCGACTTCTCCTTAAGTATTACGCCAGTGGTGTATGAGCCTATACCCGGCAACAACATACCCAACAAAAACATTCCATACCAACTCCTTACTTCTCCGAAATGTAAAAGGCAGCTAATGGCGTAGACTGCAAACACGGCACTAATAATAGCCCACACATTATTTATAGTATTGCTTGCATAAGTGCTTGCCACATGACTCTTGCGCTTTGCCTTGTAGGTCTTTATGCCTGAGGCTGTGAATCCAGCTATAGGTATGGCCATGTACAGCCAAGCAAATCTTGGGTCGTTGGTTGCGAGCAGCATGACGATTACTGCCAACGATATTGCTGCACTAAGGTAGCCCCACATAAGGAAACTGTCACCATTGCCTACAGACAAATCCTTCTTTGTCTGATTTATCATCCGAGTGATAAGCTCAAGACTCTCCTGCTCCGAAATATTCTTCTCTTCCATTTTTTCTTACTTTATTGCGACACACTTATTGCCTATATCAAACGCGATGTGCCAGGTTAAACACTTAGTTTATTTTATAAACCATCTTTGGAAAAAGAGAAGCAAGGAGGTCGACTCTCACTTGCTTTAGCCAGCATTATTCTCTTCTAACATTAATGATTACGGTTGCAAATTTAGCTTAGTTTATTTTATAAACCAAATGATTTGCAATAAAATAACCATTGTTTAACCTTTGTTTACAATAGATCGTAACTTTGCTCAGCAACGTTTAGTGCCATAGCCGTTTCTCCTGGCAGATAGAACATGGCTTTGCGTCTTTGCAGTTCTTCATATAGTTGCAAAGCTTTCTTTTAAGGAAAAGCCATACTATGGTCTTCCTGAATTTATAGCCGATTCTTTGCCCGACCATTGTGGAAATGTTGTTTTTCAAAAATGGCTTGAAGCAAACAATCTTCACACTCGTCAAATAAATGTTGTAGATCGACTTTCCTTTATAGGCAAGCGGGCTATGGGGGCATTTATTCAGAAATCGGCTGCGTGCACACACTTCATGTTTTTTTCAAGCTGAGCCACCGAGCTGGCACCCACCAACACGCTTGTCACGCCCTTCTGTTGAAGGATCCATGCCAGCGCCATCTCGGCAAGCGTTTCGCCACGCTCTGCTGCCTCGGCGTTCCATGTCTTCAGCCGTTCGAGCAGTTCGGGTGTGAGGGCGCTGTGCTTGAGATATTGCTCCTTTGCCATGCGGCTGTCGGCAGGAATGCCGTTAAGGTAACGGTCGGTAAGCAGACCCTGTGCCAACGGCGAGAAGGAGATGAAGCCTATGCCGTGGTCGGCACAATATTGGGTTACGCCGTTCTCCTGTGGTTCGCGGTCGAGCAGGTTGAGGCGGTCTTGGTAGATGAGCAACGGCACATCGCGCTCCTTAAGATATTGGTCGGCAAACTTTAGAGCCTCCAATGGCCAGCGGCTGATGCCGAGATACAGCGCCTTGCCTTGCTTCACGATGTCGACCATGGCCTGAAGGGTTTCTTCAAGCGGTGTGTTGGGGTCGTAACGATGGCTGTAGAACAGGTCCACATAGTCGAGGTTCATGCGCTTAAGGCTCTGGTTGAGGCTTGCCATGAGATACTTGCGCGAGCCCCAGTTGCCGTAAGGGCCTTCCCACATGTCATATCCCGCCTTTGTGGCAATGAACAGCTCGTCGCGGTAAGGAGCAAAATCGTCCTTCATGAGCTGTCCCATGGTCTCCTCTGCGCTGCCGTAAGGAGGGCCATAGTTGTTGGCAAGGTCAAAATGGGTTATGCCGTGGTCGAAGGCATAGTGTGTAATGGCTCTGCTGCGCTCGTAGGCGTCTACCGCTCCAAAGTTGTGCCAGAATCCCAGGCTCACCTTTGGCAGAAGCACGCCGCTCTTGCCGCATCTGCTGTAGAGGGCCTCCGCATCGTCATAACGGGCGGCAGAGGCTGTGTATATTCCCTTTGTGCTCATGTATTTGGTGTTTTTAAAAGTCTGTTTGTATCGAAAAGATGTTACAAAGTTAGCGCCTTTCGTTTTAATCTCCAAATTTTTTAGTAATTGTTAGGGAGAAACAAACAGCCTAACCGTACGTTAATAAATGTGAATGTTTTGCTGCCGCGATTTTTTGCTTGCAGATAATGAGTAACTTTGCATCTTGTATGACAAAGAGCGATGCATTGTTGGCAAGCATACGCAACGGACAACCGTTGACGTTTCGTGATAAGCTCAGCCTCATTGTGGGGCTGAGCATTCCGTCTATACTCGCGCAGATAACCAGCGTCATGATGTTTTTCATCGATGCCGCCATGGTGGGACACCTCGGCACAGAGGCATCGGCGAGCATAGGTCTTATAGAGAGCACCACATGGCTCATGGGCAGCATAACCAACGCGGCGTCCATGGGCTTCTCCGTGCAGGTGGCCCACTATATTGGTGCCAACGATTTTGAACGTGCGCGCGATGTGTTTCGCAACGGCATCGTGGCAACAGCCATCGTGAGCTTCACAATAGCCCTTACAGGTCTGGTCATACACCCTTACCTTCCTTACTGGCTTGGAGGCGGAAGCGACATCGCTCCCCAGGCCTCTACCTATTTTCTTATCTTTGCCCTCACCGTGCCCTTCTTCCAGTTGTCGGGTTTGTGTGGCAACATGCTCAAGTGTTCGGGCAACATGAAGATCCCGAGCATCGTGAGCGTGGGCGTGTGCGTGCTCGACGTGTTGTTCAACTCCATTTTTATATATGTGTTGGGGTTTGGCGTCATGGGCGCAGCTCTCGGCACCTCGCTCGCCATCATAAGCGGCACGGCTGTGCAAGGCTATTATGCCATCTTCCGCAACCGCATATTGAGCTTGCGTCAGGACGGCCGGCTGTGGTGCTGGGCAGGCCAGTATGTGCGCACGGCTCTGAAGATAGGGTCGCCCATGGCTTTGCAGTCGGTGTTCTTGAACGGCGCACAGATCGTGAGCACCATGATCGTGGCACCACTTGGCAACGTGGCCATCTCCGCCAACACCTTTGCCATCACTGCCGAGAGCCTGTGTTACATGCCGGGCTATGGCATAAGCGAAGCTGCAACCACCCTTGTGGGCCAAAGCAAGGGAGCAGGCCGACGCGACATGTGTCGCAGTTTTGCCTATAGCACCACGTTCATGGGCATGGCCGTCATGTCGTTCATGGGTTTGGTTATGTATGTGTTTGCTCCCGAGATGATGGCCCTGCTCACCCCAATAGAGGAGATTCGACAGCTTGGCATCATGTGTCTGCGCATCGAGGCTTTTGCCGAGCCCATGTTTGCTGCCTCCATCGTGGTCTACTATGTGTGTGTTGGTGCTGGATCGACCTTGCGCCCCATGCTCATCAACCTCGTGTCGATGTGGTGTGTGCGCCTCACGCTTGCTGCTTTGCTCGCCCCACATTACGGCTTGAAGGGTGTGTGGATCGCCATGGCTGTGGAGCTTACGTTCCGAGGCCTCATGTTCCTCATTCAGCTCTTCCGCGGACGGTGGATGGGAACCGTTGGCTCCAAGGCTTAACGGCCTAGGCTTGCCGGCTCTTTTCTCTTTGTTCTGCAAGCCTTCTGGGCTTTGCTTCCGAGCTTTCTTGTTTTGCTCAGCAAGCCTTTCGTCTTTGCTTTAAAGCCATCGCTCTTTAATCCGTCATCTCCTTCCGTTTCTGTATATTTATGCACTTTTCACGGTCTTCTAAGCATGGTTTTTTCATTAAGCCCAAATGACAAAATGAAAGTGCCTTTCTGACGTTCTCATTAAGCCTCTTTGACAGCCTCAAAGAGGCCCTTTGACGTCCTCAAAGAGGCTCTTTGGGAAAACAAACCGATTTTTCACATTTGTTAACAAAACTGTATAGCAAAACCTTCTTTTTTCTGTCTTTTTGCTATCTATATCTATTTTCTGCTTTCTTCTTGATTTTTCGTTTTTCTCTCTTGCCTCTGCATATTTATTCACTTTGAGTGAATAATTATACATGCGGAATGTTCGTGAAAAAGATGAAGGAAAAGAAGAATATTCTCCATAAATTGGCGAATAGTGCCTTTTTCCAATTATTTTTTTGCTCGTTTGTGTAGCAATTTGTACTTTTGCAACGTCTAAGGAACAGGCATCCCAAAACGAAAGAGAATTTTTAGATTATAAATTTATAAAAATGAAGACAAAACTCTTACTGTTGTCGCTCGCGCTTGCCACCACATCGGCTTTCGCGCAGCAGACACTCGGATCGGGCATCGACAAGGCCAACATGGACCTCACGGTAAAGCCCGGCAACGATTTTTACCGCTATGCAGCTGGAGGATGGATGAAGAGTCATCCGCTCGATGCAGAACATCCTATGAACGGAGCGTTCGTAGACCTTGAGGAGCAGAACCAGAAGCGCATTCAGGAGCTCATCAACGAGTTTGCAACAAAACCTCAGCAGAAAGGATCGCTCGGACAGAAGATAGGCAGCATCTACAACCTCATGATGGATAGCGTGCGCCTGAACCGCGAGGGTGCCGCGCCTCTGAAGCCTTATCTGGCTAAGGTGGCTGCCATAAAGAACATCCACGAGTATCAGTATGTTACCTCTTCACTCGATTTCGAGGGCATAGGCACCTTGATGTTTGACATGGGCGTGGGCGCAGACCAGCGCAACGCTTCTATGAACATTGTGGGCATTGGCCAGGGTGGTCTCGGTCTGGGTGAGCGCGACTACTATCTCAACGACGATGAGCAGACCGTGAAGGTGCGCAACGCCTATAAGGAGCTGATGACAACCCTCTTCAAGCTCGTGGGCAACGATGAGGCCACAGCAACGAAGAAGATGGAGGCCGTCATGGCCATAGAGACACGTCTGGCCAAGGCCAGCTACGGCGCCGTGAAGCTGCGCGACATCAACGCCAACTATCACAAGATGAGCTATATGCAGCTCGTGAACGATTATCCTGGCATCGACTGGGGTAACATTTTCCTCGCACAGGGATTCCCCGTGTTCGACAGCGTGGACGTGGGTCAGCCTGAGCCTATACACGAGGTGGAGAAAATTCTGGCAGAGACACCGCTCGACGACCTTAAGGCTTATGCCGAGTCGCGCGTCATCTCAAGTGGCACAAGCACCCTGAGCGACGAGTTCCGTGCTGCTGCCTTCAAGTTTAGCTCGGTGCTGAGCGGCGTGAGCCAGGACCGCCCGCGCTGGAAGCGCAGCGTGTCGGCCGTGAGCGGCTTGCTGGGCGAGGCCATCGGCAAGATGTATGTTGAGAAATATTTCCCCGAATCAAGCAAGAAGCGCATGCTTGAGCTCGTTCACAACCTGCAGACAGCGCTCGCACAGCGCATTGACGAGGCAACATGGATGGGCGAGGCAACAAAGGCACAGGCCAAGGACAAGCTCCAGAACTTTATCGTAAAGATCGGCTATCCTGACAAGTGGCGCGACTACTCGGGCTTGCAGGTTGACGACTCGCTATCGCTCTATGAGAACTTGCGTGCCATCTCACGCTACAAGACCACCGATTATCTCACCCGCAAGGTGAGCAAGCCCGTGGACAAGAGCGAGTGGCAGATGACACCGCAGACCATCAACGCCTACTATAACCCCACAACCAACGAGATCTGCTTCCCCGCTGCCATCCTGCAGCCACCGTTCTTCGATCCTCAGGCCGACGATGCTGTAAACTATGGCGGCATCGGTGCCGTGATCGGTCACGAGATGAGCCACGGCTTCGATGACCAGGGATGCCAGTTTGACAAGACAGGCAACCAGCGCAACTGGTGGACAGGGGCCGACAAAGCCAACTTCGACAAGCGTGCCAAGGTGCTGGTTGAGAGCTTCGGCAAGTTTGAGGTGCTCCCCGGCGTGAAGGTGAACGGCGAGTTGACTCTCGGCGAGAACATCGGCGACAACGGCGGTCTGAACATCTCGTTCCGCGCTCTGCAAAACTCAATGAAGGAGCACCCGCTGGAGATGAAGGACGGCTTCACTCCTGAGCAGCGCTTCTTCCTCAACTGGGCTCGCGTGTGGGCATCAAACGCCAGTCCGCAGGTGCTCGACTACCTCGTCAAGTCGGATCCTCACTCTCCCAACGAGGCTCGCGTGAACGCTGCCCTGTCACACATCGACGCTTGGTACAAGGCGTTCAACGTGAAGAAGGGCGACAAGCTGTTCTTGCCTAAGAACAAGCGTGCTCACATCTGGTAAATCGGCAAGAGAACAAAAAGACAACAGGGACAACGGTTTGTTTCGTTATGGCTGACAGGTCAGCGAAGCAAACGGTTGTCCCTGTTTTTGTTTCAAAAAATTATCACTACTTATTTTCAAGTTTCGCCCATTTATTGTATCTTTGCAAACTATGATAGACGAAAAAATGAACAAGGAAAAATGGAGTGAAAACGTGATCATTGTCGATGCCGATTATGTGGACAGGGTGGCGTTTGACCTTACCGTTAATTTTGAGCGTATGTTAGGACGCCGTGTGCCCAAGGCCGACATGGCGCGATGGGTAGAGTGTGTGGCGCTCGACGGCGGGCTGCGCGAGGGTGACCACGAGACGCAGGTGGTGCTCATTCATGGCAAGAAAAAGGAGGCGATGGACAATTTTGCCCCCTCACGCTTTGACGATGAGCTCAACGGACAGGCATTCAAGGACCATCTGGGCGAATTCATAATAAGCTCTTTTCCCGTGGAAGATGTGGTCAAGGGCAACGACTTCTTTCTTGATGTGCTCGACATGGTGTGCGCACAGAAGGAGGTGAAGCGTGTAATGCTCGTGCCCAACGTGGAGGAGGGCGACCTGTTCGACAGTATATGGATGTCGCTGCGACACCTCGACGATGACAGCAAGCGCATAACGTTGCTGTCGATGGTGCCTCTCAAGGGCGGTAACTTCAGACAGGAGATGCTCGGCTACTCGCTCATGAACGCGCTCGGAATAAAGGCGGAAGAGCTGAGGTAACGTCGGCTCATGACAATTTTCTTTTAGACGAGAAAACGAGAAAACAAAAATAACAAATATAACAAAAAAACAGAAATGGGAAAAGTACTCATGATTGGCGCCGGTGGCGTCGCTACGGTCGCTGCGTTCAAGATTGCACAGAACGCTGACGTGTTCACCGATTTTATGATTGCCAGCCGCACAAAGGAGAAGTGTGACAAGATTGTGAAGGCTATCGGCAACCCCAACATCAAGACGGCTCAGGTCGATGCCGACGATGTGGAGCAGCTGAAGGCGCTCTTCAACAGCTACAAGCCTGAGCTGGTCGTAAACCTCGCGCTCCCTTACCAGGACCTCACCATCATGGAGGCATGTCTGGCTTGCGGATGTAGCTATCTCGACACAGCCAACTATGAGCCAAAGGACGAGGCTCACTTCGAGTATTCTTGGCAGTGGGCTTACAAGAAGCGCTTTGAGGAGGCCGGTCTGACCGCCATCCTCGGATGTGGCTTCGACCCGGGCGTGACGAGCATTTTCACAGCTTATGCAGCAAAGCATCATTTCAAGGAGATACAGTATCTCGACATCGTCGACTGCAACGCGGGCAACCACCACAAGGCGTTCGCAACCAACTTCAACCCTGAGATCAACATTCGTGAGATCACACAGAAGGGTCTCTACTGGGAGGATGGCAAATGGGTGGAGACGGCTCCGCTGGAGATCCATAAGCCGCTCAACTATCCTGAGATCGGCCCTAAGGAGAGCTATCTGCTCCACCATGAGGAGATTGAGAGCTTGGTGAAGAACTATCCCACCATCAAGCGCGCACGCTTCTGGATGACCTTCGGACAGCAGTATCTCACATATCTCGACTGCATACAGAACCTCGGCATGTCGCGCATCGACGAGATCACATACGAGGCTCCTCTTGCTGACAACCCCTCGGAGAAGGTGAACGTGAAGATTGTGCCGCTGCAATTCCTTAAGGCAGTGCTGCCCAACCCGCAGGATCTTGGCGAGAACTATGACGGACAGACCTCTATCGGCTGCCGCATCCGTGGCATCGGCAACGACGGCAAGGAGCAGACCTATTATGTCTACAACAACTGCTCACACGAGGCTGCCTACAAGGAGACAGGCATGCAGGGCGTGAGCTACACCACCGGCGTGCCAGCCATGATTGGTGCCATGATGTTCTTCAAGGGTCTGTGGCGCAAGCCCGGCGTGTGGAACGTAGAAGAGTTTGACCCCGATCCCTTCATGGAACAGCTCAACAAGCAGGGTCTGCCTTGGCATGAATTATTTAACGTGGACCTGGAGTTTTGAATGTTGAATGTTGAATGTTGAGTGTTGAATGGTTGCGGCGATGCCGCAATGTGGAATGAGAAATGTGGACTGTTGAATTATCGGCAAAGCCGATGAAAAATTAATCAATTAAGAATTTTTTTTTTAGAAAGTTCTTCTTTACGAAGGGTTCTCTTCTTATGAAAGGTTATCTTTTGTGAAGGGCTGTTTTCTGATAGAATATTGATTCTAAGTTGTTTTAATGGAGACGTTATTTCTCAGAGGAACATTATATTAATGAGATATGAGCGATTTTAGTCAATTGATAGAGGAGAAATGTATGAATTTCTCAATACGGATAGTTGGTCTGTGTCGTTTTCTTAATGAGGAGAAACATGAATATCGCATTGCTGACCAAATGTTCAGAAGTGGCACAAGCATAGGTGCAAATGTTGCCGAAGCTCAATGTGCCATAACAAAGAGTGATTTTGTTGCAAAGACGTATATCTCATTAAAGGAGTGTAATGAAACGTTGTATTGGTTGCGTCTTCTTTTGAAGACTCAATATATCACGCAACGTCAGTTTGAATCAATCTATAATGATTGTGAGGAGTTGAAGCGCCTCCTTGTCTCAATAACAAGGACTGCTCGGCAAAATATTGAGAATTCCAAATAGGCTATTCTTCTCTCCACATTCAAAAATCATCATTCATCATTCATCATTGCGGCTTTGCCGCAACTATTCAACACTCAACACTCAACATTCATCATTCATCATTCATCATTGCGGCTTTGCCGCAACCATTCAACACTCAACACTCAACATTCAACATTCATCATTCATCATTGCGGCTTTGCCGCAACCATTCAACATTCAACACTCAACATTCAACATTCATAAAGATATGGCAAAATCAGAAGAAATGACGCTCGCACAGGAGGGAAAGCTTAAGGCTCTCCAGGCTGCGATGTCAAAGATAGAGAAAGATTTCGGCAAGGGTTCGATAATGAAACTTGGCGATGAGAAGATAGAGAACGTAGAGGTCATTCCTACAGGCAGCATCAGCTTGGATGCCGCTCTCGGTGTAGGCGGATACCCCAAGGGACGAATAATAGAGATTTATGGCCCCGAGTCGTCAGGTAAGACCACACTGGCCATTCATGCCATTGCTGAGGCACAGAAGCAGGGCGGCATAGCAGCGTTCATTGACGCTGAGCACGCCTTTGACCGTTTCTATGCTGCCAAGTTGGGTGTGGATGTGGACAACCTGTGGATCTCGCAGCCCGACAATGGTGAGCAGGCATTGGAGATTGCCGACCAGCTCATCCGTTCGGCTGCCATCGACATCCTCGTTGTCGACTCTGTGGCTGCGCTCACGCCAAAGAAGGAGATCGAGGGCGACATGGGTGACAACGTGGTAGGTCTGCAGGCTCGACTGATGAGCCAGGCCCTCCGCAAGCTCACCTCTACCATCTCGAAGACCAACACCACATGTATCTTCATCAACCAGCTTCGTGAGAAGATCGGCGTGATGTTTGGCAACCCCGAGACAACGACAGGTGGTAACGCCTTGAAATTCTATTCGAGCGTGCGCCTCGACATCCGTCGCGTTACAAGCATCAAGGACGGCGACCAGGTTATCGGTAACCAGGTGCGCGTGAAGGTTGTCAAGAACAAGGTGGCTCCTCCTTTCCGCAAGGCCGAGTTTGAGATTACCTTCGGCGAGGGCATCTCAAAGGTTGGCGAGATCGTGGACCTCGGCGTAGAGTATGGCATCATCCAGAAGAGCGGCTCATGGTTCTCTTATGACAACAGCAAGCTGGCACAGGGCCGTGACGCTACGAAGAAGCTGCTCCGCGACAACCCCGAGCTGTGCGAGGAGATAGAAGAAAAGATCAAGCAAGCTGTGGCTGACAAGGGCGCAGAACAATAGTTCGCATTTTCGATAAAAAACCAAAAAGCAATCGTCTTCTGTTGAGGGCGATTGCTTTTTGGTTTTTATCCTGTCTTCACATGTTGCATGTTTGTTACATGCTGTTTTTTGAACAAGATGTCAGATAAGAAAAAGTTGTCTAGTTCTATTTCTTTATTTGTTTTTCTGTTAACCCCGTGTATTTCAATACTAATTCCATGTCCATTCCATCGGAAAGCATACGTTTGGCAATAGCTAAATTTGCTATATTTATGCCTTCTTCTCTTCCTTTGGCTTCGGCTGTATCTAATGAATTCTTTATGTCACGATAAGCTTTTAGACTATCTTCATATTCTCGTAGCTCCTGTTTTCGTCATTGGGACACCCAAATTTCAAGATTGGGTGGCCATATCGATCAAATCATAAAGTTTACGTTGTTCCTCATCCATTCCAAGTATCCTCTCCACGGCCTGCTTGGATCGAGCATGAATGTAGCTGATAGCATACATGTTCTTTGCAAGTTCCTGCGCACGATGTATGGTTATGTCCGATTTGGCAGCCTTCAATATTCTTTCCAACTCCAACAATATCGTGTAGGCCGTGAAGCAAATACAGATGTGTCCCTCAATGCGGTTACGTAGTCTGTGGTATATCGGACGGACAGCCAAGTCAAATTTGTTAAAACGGAAGGCGCGCTCGATAAACCACAAATTGCCATACGAATCGATGACTTCCTCCGGTGTAAGTCTTGTATTGGTGACGTAGCCTTTTATGCCGTCCCATACGGCATCCGCTTCAAACTTGGCCATATCGATGCTTACATCGACAGTACCGTCAAGCCTGAGGTACTTGTTATACCCCCTATTGTTGATGTTTTGCTTTGTAAGCTTTCCGCTTTTTACTTTTTTCTGTAGCCTTGCCAATCCCTTCTCACGCATTCTCTTGTCCTTGTGTGCTCTTTTCTCCGATGAGGACAATATCAGACGCACTCCATTGCCCTTATCGACCTCTTTGATGTCGCCATACTTCAAATCCAATGACAGAATACGGTCCTTCATATCGTCGGATTCTGATTTAGGCCTTGCTCCGAGGATATATTCATAGCCGTCCGAAGTCAGTGCTTCGATGTTCTTCTTACTGAGCAGCCCGGAATCCGCGACGACAACAGGCTTGCCAAAACCGAAGCGCTCCGCAAGAGCCTTTACTAATGGAACAATGGTGTTGCCCTCGTAGATGTTGCCTTCGTAAATCTCGTAACCTATGGGATTGCCGCCGCTGGCTACCAGCAGTCCTAGGAAAATCTGTGGATTGCTGTGCTTGCCGTCCTTCGAGAATCCGGCCTTCCGTAGGTCATCCTCATCTGCCGCTTCAAAATAGAGCGTTGTCATATCATAGAAGCAGACGCTGATATTTCCACCTACCACCTTCTTCGTATGGTCAAATGATATTTGTTTCACAAGCCTCTTGTAATCAGTGCCGGACTCTTTCCTGCCATTGTCAGCTGCAAGCTTAGTGTCTTTTCGGTAGCACAAATTATCCAGGAAGCGGTATATCTTACTAATGTCATATGACACATGCAGGTAACGCTCCAGATAGTCCACTGTCTTGAGTTTACTGCCAGGATTGAACAGACGGCATATCGCCATGTGGCGGAACATCTCGCTTGGAATTGAATTGAAGCCTATGTAGTCGTAAAGCCGTCCAAATATCAACTCCGGGCCGACAACCTTTATCTGGGAGTTCGTGAGTGAGCCAACGAATGCGTCAACAGCGTTTTCATCTTCGTCTATGTCAGGGAATAACGGCCCATTCTGATCTGAAATGTACTTCCTACCTTCAGCCATCAGCCGTTCAATCTCGTCTGTGTCCCGACTGGAGCCAATGGTCTTGACCACACGTTGCTTGCGGTTTTTGGTCTTGACGATGCCTGTACGCTTGTGCTGCCTGACTTGTTGGATTTCTTGCGTAAAAACATGATGCAAAGATAGCGTGGGACACCCAAATTTGCAAATTTTCAGAGGCTTATTTGCTGATTTCTAAGCAATTAACTTTTTATCCCCCAAAAAGTGACGAAAACAGGAAAAAGTTGTCTAGTTCTATTTCTTTATTTGTTTTTCTGTTAACCCCGTGTATTTCAATACTAATTCCATGTCCATTCCATCGGAAAGCATACGTTTGGCAATAGCTAAATTTGCTATATTTATGCCTTCTTCTCTTCCTTTGGCTTCGGCTGTATCTAATGAATTCTTTATGTCACGATAAGCTTTTAGACTATCTTCATATTCTCGTAGCTCTATAGGAGTGAAGCGGGCAATAGCAGCAGCGTCAAACAGTCTTGAGAATATTTTTTCTCTAAGTGATGATGGCCTGTTGTTAAGACGTGACAGATTTTTAAGAACAAACATCCATTTGTCAGACAACGATGTCAGTTCTTCATCTGTCTTGTCAAATCGACCAACTTCTACATATTTAAACATAAGTTTGGCGTTGAAAACCTTATTGGTCTTTGTGTCCATCAAGGCTATTGTGTGAATGGTGTCAGAAGCGTCAAATGCTTCATCGCTCATTTTGAAATTGAGTAAGGCAACAACATAAACCTTTTTAAGACAAAAATTCCAATCGGATCCTTTCGGAGCCTGTTCTCTTATTGGAAAGGTAGAGTAGAAGAGAGAGCGGTCTTTGAAAAAAGTTTGATAAGCATTTTGCATTTCTACAATAAATTTCTCTCCTTGCTCGTTCTCGCAATATACATCAAATATTGCTTTTCTTTCTGTAAACACATCGCCAACATTCTCGCTGTTGAGATATTTTACGTCTTTTATAACTTCCTCCCCATTAAATAGAGAGTTAAGAAAGTTTATCAACAAATCTTTGTTGAGGTCGGTTCCGAAGATTCGCTTAAAGCCAAAATCGGTTAATAAACTAATATATCGCTCTTCTGACTGTTTCATAACTGATTGTATTGATGCCTTGCCGCAAAGATACATCAATAATTTAAAATAATCAAATGTTTTTAAAAAATCTGTCTCTTTTTCTCAAAAAATAAGGATTAAATGGTTACCTTTGCCACCACACTATTAACTTAAACCTTATACTTATGGCAATAATGCGATTTCTTGCTTTAGCCCTATGTCTCATGTCTTCCCTTGCATGGTGTGAGGCGCAGAACCGCGACTGGGTAAATGGCGCTGACGACGACAGCGGTTGGCAATACTGGTATGGACTTGTCGCCGACGACGAGGACATGGAGAGCGGACAGGCAGAAGATGTGTACGACATGCTCGCTGAGCTTGCCACAGACAAGATAAACCTCAACCGGGCAACGCGCGAAGACCTTGAGCGCCTTGTCTTTCTTACGGACCGGCAGTTGCAGGATCTTGCCGAATATATCGACCGCTATGGGCCTGTGCGCTCGCTCGCCGAGCTGGCCATGGTGCCGTCAATAGATGCCATGCGCCGCCGGCTGCTCGCCTTTTTTGTGTATGCCGGTGAGCCACAGGCAAAGGGCATATTGCCACCGCTGGACACGTTGCTGAGAAGAAGCCGAAGTGAGCTGGCGGCAGCAATAAAAATACCTTTATATAATAGAGAGGGCGACCTTAGAGGGGCAGAGAAGGGATATCTCGGACCAAAATATAAGCATTGGCTGCGTTACAAGATAGGCTACGGCAGACAGATAGAAGCGGGCTTCACAGCCTCACAAGATGCTGGCGAGCCGTTCTTCACGGGGCGTAACCGCTTGGGTTACGATTTCTATAGTTTCTATGCCGTGGTGCGCAACATGGGGTGGCTGAAAACCGCTGTGGCAGGACGCTACCGCATGAAGCTCGGCATGGGACTGATGATGAACACCGACTTCAGCTTTGGAAAGGCGGCATCGCTCGATGGCTTGTCACGAACGTCGAACAGCTTGCGACCACACTCGTCGCGCTCGGAAGCCAACTATCTGCAGGGCGTGGCTGCCACGGCAAACCTGTCACGGCATCTCTCGCTCACCGCTTTCTTCTCACACCGACTGATTGACGCTACGCTGAACAAAGACAGCGCCACGGTAAAGACCATCCTGAAGACAGGCTACCACCGCACGGCGAGCGAGATGGCGCGCCGCAGAAACACCTCGCAGACCGTTGGCGGAGCAAGCATGGCTGTGCGCTCAGGAGGCTTCACGGCGGCTCTCTCGGCCATGGGCACAACGTTCAACCGACAGCTGAGGCCCGACACATCAGCCGTGTTCCGTCGTTTCTATCCGAAAGGCCAAAGGTTTGGAAACGCGTCTCTTTCTTATTCCTATCTCTCACCACGCCTTCAGGTCGCTGGTGAGGCTGCCGTGGCATCGTCGGGAGGCATGGCAACGCTCAACACCGTGGCCTTTGCGCCGTCGCCTTCTTTGTCGCTCCGTCTTGTTTATCGCTACTATTCGTATCGCTACCACTCGCTCTTCGCCTCTGCCTTCAGCGATGGAGGCAACGTGAGCAACGAGCAAGGCGTGTATCTGGGCATGGCGTGGCGACCGGTAGCGCCGTTGCTGCTCACAGCCTATGCCGACTATGCCCGCTTTCCATGGCCCAGATACATGGTGTCGTTTGCATCGCGCTCATGGGACGGACAGCTGGCGGCCACGCTGTCCTTGAACCGCCTGACGCTCAATGCGCGATACCGCGTGCGCCTAAGACAGCGCGACAACGCCAAGCACACGGGGCTGACAGACCGCACAGAGCAGCGCTTGCGCCTATCTGCCATCGTGCAACATGACGTGTGGCGACTGGCAACACAAGCCGACATGGCGTTGGCTTCGGCAGACAGCACAAGCAAGGGCTACATGGTCATGCAGAGTGGAGGTTTTAAAACGGGCAGACTGACGGTCGACGGCAACGTGGCTTATTTCCATACCGACTCTTACGACAGCCGTCTCTATGTCTATGAAAGGGGGCTGCTGTACAACTTCTCCTTTCCCATGTTCTATGGTGAGGGCTTACACTATGCCCTCCGCGTGCGCTACGACTTCACTCGCCGACTGATGTTCATGGCCAAGGCATCGGTCACGAACCATCTCGACCGCTCCACCATAGGGTCTGGTCTGCAACGCATAAACCGCTCGTTGCAGACAGACGTGGAGATGCAGGTGAGATGGAAATTCTGATTTTATCAACGTGTTTTTATTGACTGAGAAAACACTTTGTGGATTAATCGTGGCAGTTCATACAGAATGCAAGAAAATGCTTGTCTGGCGTGAAAATAGTTTCTATCTTTGCAATGTGAACAAGAAACAACGTTATTAACAAATAAAAAATAAACAATTATGAATAAGGAAAATGCAAAACAGAATGTCGCTTCAGGAATAAGTTCAACAATAGGTGCCGCTGTAGGCGTTGTGGCCGGAACAATGGCTTCAAACGAGATGCATGCAGCAGAGAGCGATGAGGCTACCGTTACTGATGCTACACCCGCAGAGGAAACTGCTGACGAGGATGTGCCCGTGGTTGATGTTGATCCCGCACAAGCACCTGCTGCTGAGCCTGCAGGAGAAGAGGTTGTCGCAGAACCCGTAGCAGGACCGACAGCGCAGCCGGCAACAGAACCCGCAACACCTCAGGCACAACCCGCAGGACAGACAACAGGGGATGTGCAGGTGCTCGACTATCAGACCGTTGACAACGGACAGGGTGGACAGGCCGATGTGGCTGTCATTACTGATGGCACGACCCAGGCTGTTGTGATCGATGCCGACCGTGACGGCATTGCCGATGTGATGGCTGTTGACCAGAACCACGACGGACAGGTTTCTGACAATGAGATCATTAACCTTGAAGGACATAACGTTGCCATGCAACCCTTCCAGGAGATGGCTCATGCTGACGATCCCAACGATGGCATGATGGCACAGAACGCAAGCTATGAGCCCGACTATGTGAACGATGCCAATGTGGACGGTTATGTAGACGCATAATGCGTGGACTGAATGACGCAAAGGTGCTTAAGGCACAAGGTTGAAAAGCAAAGCGAAAGAAAATTCACTTAAAAAACGATTTTAGTCATGAACAACGAAAATACCATTTACGACAATCCTAACCGCAACACACGCGACGAGGAAACTCAGTTTGACAGTAAGGCTGCCAGCAATGAGAACACACGCTACGACAACGCAGCAGACGAGAGCACACAGTTTGACGACAACAGGTTTGCTGACAACAAGCCGACAGAGCCTACCAACGCTCCTGTGCAGCCCAAGAAGGTGTCTATGGGTAAGCGAGTGGCTATAGCGTTTGGCGCATCTGCCGCTTTGGGTGGAGCAGCCGCCATGTTCATGAGTGCCACACCGGCAGAGAACGTCATTGATGGAGGCAAGCCTGAAGAAGAGAGCGACAACGGAGGCGACAGCCATCCCGACTGGACTGATGGCGAGGTGCCTGTGGCTCAGGGCGTGAATGACAGCATGTCGTTTGGCGAGGCTTTCAACGCCGCACGCGCTGAGGTAGGCTCAGGTGGCGTGTTCGAGTGGCACGGATATATCTACAGCACATACACAGCTGAGGAATGGGACACCATGTCACAGGAAGACCGCGATGCCTATGGCTCACATTTCAACTGGAGTGCTCAGTCGGCAGCCAATGAAGAGGCTGAGGTAATTGACTCTACTCCTAGTGGCGGTGCTCATGCCACAACTGCCGATAACAGCGAACCCGACTATGTTGCCGGGACCAACGGTGGAAACGCTGAAGTGGTGGCTGTGAGCGATGACGAGGTCTCTGACGATGATGTGGAAGTGGAGATTCTTGGTGTTGAGCATGATGCCGAGTCAGGCGTGACTTATGCACAGCTCAACTATGACAACCACGATGCTGTGCTCATAGACATTAACGACGACAACACCTTTGACGTGTTGGCTGTAGATGCAAACAACGACCACCAGATCTCTCAGAACGAGATCGTGGACATCTCTGACCAGAACCTCACAACAGAGATGGTCAGCGCACAGGTGAACCACACCGCCGGGGCAGGTCAGGAAGAGCAATATGCAAGCATGGACGACCACATGACGGTCGATGACGGCATGGGTGGCGCAGCAGGCGATGACGGTATGGTTGATCTTTAAAAATCTTGTCAATATGAAACAAACGGTTTTACTGATCTTGGCTTTCGTTTGTGCTCTTCTTGGAGTGCAGAGGGCTGAAGCAAAAATATATCTTGTGGCGGTGGGTGTGAGCGACTATCCCGGCACAGCCAATGATCTCACGCTGCCTGCCAATGATGCAAAGACCATGGCGTGGCTCTATTCGAAGAACACAAAGGTGAAATATTCGCTGCTGCTCAACGAACAGGCTACACAGAAACGCATTAAGGCGGCCATGAAGAAGGTGTATGGCGAGGCTAAAGCCAACGACATCGTGGTGTTCTTCTTTAGCGGACACGGATATCCTGGTGGCTTCGTGGCGTATGACGGCATGCTCGACTATTCGGTCGTGCGTGACGGAATGGCAAACAACAAGTGTAAGAACAAGATGATCTTTGCCGATGCTTGTTTCGCAGGTAAGATAAGAACAAACAACAACGGTCATTCATCGGTTTCGGCTGCAAAGAAAGCTAACGTCATGCTGTTTCTCTCGTCGCGCGGCAACGAGACATCGCTGGAGAAGCCTGGCATGAAGAACGGGTTCTTCACTACCTATCTGGTGAAAGGCCTGAGAGGTGGAGCCGACAAGAACCGCGACCGCACGATAACGGCCAAGGAGCTGTTCAACTATGTGCACAGCGGTGTTATTCAGCTCTCTGGCAATCGCCAGCATCCGGTCATGTGGGGCAAGTTTGCCAACAACATGCCTGTGATGAACTGGTAATTTTTTTTGAAAAACTTAATATGAATGGTCTCGCACGATTATTGCTGTTGTGTGAGAGATAATAATAAAAAGAAAACAAAAATGAATCAAGATGTTATAAAGATTAGATGCCCTCATTGTGGTGCGCAGCTCTCGGTGAAAAACCAGCTGGGCATAGAGAGCAAAAGCGTGACGTGTCCCATCTGTAAGCAGAAATCGCCGTTCTTGGCGTTCAGACAGGTCAAAGTGCAAAAAGATCCAGGAACCGACCTGCCTGGCAGCAACAGCCAAGGTCAAGGGGTGAGAAGTGACAACACACAGCTTGGTGACCGTCCGACAGACTTGAACCAGAACGCGGCACAGAACCGTGCACCAAAACTACTGCTTGGACGTTTGACCGTAGTGAACAACGGACAGACCTTTGTGCTTCGTCCGGGACGTAACGTTATCGGACGTAAGGCTCAGGCTTCATCGGCAAATTTCCAGATAGACACGGGTGAGGGACGACGCATGAGCCGTGAGCACATCGTTATAGATGTGCAGCGCGTGGGCAGCGAGTATATGCACACAGCATCGCTGTATAAGGAGCGTGTGAACGAGACCTTCGTAAACATCGATCGCATGACCATTGACGACGGTCTGGTCTTGAAGCACGGCGACATCCTTCATCTGCCCGATGCCGATGTGAAGTTTACCATTGATGATAGCGAGAGAACGCAGTTGTAGTTGTTGATTGCTGCGAATATTTCTTTTTGAATGAACACAAAAAAACAGATAAGAATGAAATTCAAATTAAAAGCATATAGCATCTGGGAGTTTGGCAAACGTGTCGATGCCAACGGTAACCCACACCAGGAGGACAGCCTTTTTCCTGCTCATGGCGAGCAGAAAGACAGCGACCGGCTGTTCGTGTTGTGCGACGGCATGGGCGGTCATGATGCGGGAGAGGTGGCAAGTGCAACGGTATGCGAGGCTATGGGCCGTTCGGTTATGGCGAGTGTGCCCGACAGCGAGGCTCTCTTTACCGATGACATGCTTCAAAAGGCTGTGGCCGATGCGTTCGAGGCTCTCGATGCTCACGACAACGGGGCGGTGAAGAAGATGGGAACCACCATGACGTTCCTTAAGCTCCATGCCGGAGGTGCCACTATTGCACACATGGGCGACAGTAGGGTTTACCACATACGCCCAGGAAAGGATGCTGCCGAGACACAGATACTCTTCTGTACCGAAGACCACTCTCTGGTTAACGACCTGGTGAAGGTTGGTGAGCTTACACCAGAGGAGGCACGGTTGTCGCCACAGAAAAACATCATAACACGCGCCATGCAACCACACATGGAGCGCAGACCGAGAGCGGATGTCAAGCACATTACCGACATACGTCCCGGCGACTATTTCTACATGTGCTCTGACGGCATGCTGGAGCAGATGGAGGATGACAACATTTGCTTCAACTTCTCTGCCATGACGGGCGATGACCAGAACAAGGTGCGTGTGCTAACGGAGGCAACCCATTATAACCACGACAACCACACGGCGTTCATAATTCACATTCTTGATGTGGAAGGAGAGCCTGAGCCGCTTGAGGAAAAGGATGAGCGAAAACCTGTGAAAGAAACCACGGCGCTGCCACCGTTGCCTAAAGCTGAGGATGGCGATGATGAACGTTTCGTTGTTGAGGCTGAAGATGGCGATGAAGAACAAGAACCAACGTTTGTTGATAACAATGAGGCAACAGCAAAGCCTCAGATGGCTGGACAGACTGGTGGCCGAAATGTGACCGACCCTTATCGGGGCATGAAGGGGCAGCGAGGTCAAGGAAAGAAAAACGGATTGGATAAGTTTTTGTCTGATTCTAAGAACCTGTATCTTTTTGGAACAATTATTGTCTTTGTCTTGGCGTTGGGTTGCATCTTTATCCCGAAGATGAAGAAAGACACGCGCAAGCATAATGGTGTGGAGATTCGCGATACAAGAAGACATTCGGATAGAAACTCTGACACATCAGGTCCGGGAAAGACGACACGCCGTAGTGAAGCCACGCAGACAAATGAAGGCAAGGATAACGAAACGTCAGTTCAGAACGGCACGCCGCTTAAAGAGGACAAAACCAATCCGTTAAAAGACGGTAAGCAGCAAATAGCGCCTGGTAAGGTTACTGACAATCCTGCAAAAACTGATGGAGCGTCGAACAGACCGGATGGTTCGCTTAAGCCTTCAGGCTCACATGTCAAACCTTCAGATTCGCACAAGCCCTCCGACTCGTCTAAGCCTGGAAAACACGGCAAGGTGAAGCCGGAGAACAAGCCTAATAAGGAAGAAGGAGACAGCGAGGAGCATCTTCAAAGTGCTTAAACGACAAGAGGCTTGAATATTTAATAGCCTATATATAAAAAAGGTGTCCGCATCTCAGCTCGTGCTAAGGATGCGGACACCTTTTTGTTATTTCTTCTTCATGCGCATATATTCGCGATAGGGCGTGTGCAGGTCGAGATAACGGAAGTTTTGTGGCGGAAGCTGCTTCGGCATCTTCATATAGTCGCCATAACAGTAGCGCAGATACTCGTCGGGCTTCTGCACACCCATCAATGTGTGACCCTCAAACTCAACAGGGGTGGGGGTGCCATAGACCTCCTTAGGCAGGATGCCACGCTCGGGCTTGTTGTCGTGGTCGGCAATAAGGGATGATGCATCGTAGTCGTACTCGCGCTGCACATCGTTCATGCGACGGTGAGCCTTGTCTTGCGAAACCACCTTATGCATGAATTTGGCAAAGAGCCAATGCAGACCGTAGCCGTGCTTCATGGGGTCGATGGTAGAATAATAAAGAAGCTTTTTAGCTATGGCGTAGCGGCGATAGTGCTTACGTTGCTCGTGCTCGTCGGTTGTCATGCCATCGAGGGGGAACACATCGACGGGCAGACCACCGATAAAGTTGAACTTGCGGCGCAGGATATAGGTCGTCTCCTTGTCCTGAATGCGCGCAAACTGATAGGGGTACATCGGGTCTTGCAGTCCGCTAACCAACTCGTATCGCTTGGGCAACCACTCGTTGGCATGCTTCACAAACTCGTTGTAGTCTTTGCGGGGCAAGGCCACATCGGCATCGTCATCCCATGGCACAAATCCCTTGTGTCGCACGGCTCCCAACATGGTGCCGGCAATGAGATAATAGCACAGGTTGTGCTCACGGCACACCTGGTCAATGGCGATCAACATGTCGAGAATGTATTTTTGTAGCTCTCGTGTCTGCTCGTCGCTAATGCGTTTTTCTTCCTGAATGTTTTTCTTTGCCATAATGTTCTGGAATTTCTTTGTCTTCCTTTTTAACAGGAATTATCCGTTTCTTTATTTCCTTTTCTATGATTCTAAAATATCCATTCTTATTGTTTCATCATCCACCTTCCACCTTCCATCTTATTTCTTACCAGTCACCTTATTTCTTACCAGTCACCTTATTTCTCACCTTTCAATGTTATTTTTCACTTTTCGTTTTTCGTTTTACCCTTAAATAACCGTCATGTCTTGGTGGGCATAGAAGTCGGCGATGGTTGATGTTATGGCCTTAGAGATGTCGTTGGCAACATATGAGAACTCTTTGCCTGTGCGTATGGCTTTGAGGAAAGACAGCAGCTCATAGCGCAAACCTTCACCGTCGAGTTGGTAGAAATAGCGCTTGTTGTTTTGCTGGTTCTCATAGCGCACCTCAAAGTAGTCGGTCTTCCACCATGGGGCTGGCACATAGATGTAGCCCTTTGTGCCCGAAACAATCATTTCTCCTTCCGATTTTGCACCTTGGCCAACCTTCATTGAAGCCACGGCATGGGGATAGATGAACGATATCTTCGTGAAGCCGTCATACATCTTTTCCTTGTTGATAAAGCGTGTTATGATGTCTTTTCGGCAGTATTCGGTACCGAGGAGCTGGAAGATCGGCAGCATGGCGGTGGGACCCCATGCGCAGATGCTGTTCCACTCGAACAGGCTTCGCTGTGTGTCTTGCGTGGGGTCGGGGTCTTCAAAGTTTTGAAGCGAGGTGCAGGTGGCGTCCACGCTCACAATGTCGCCAATGATGCCGCCCTTGGCGAGCAGAAGCAGACGATAGTAGGCGGTAGAGTAGGCGGTCTTGATGCCGTCCATGAGCACAACCCCTTTCTCGGCGGCAAGCGCGTGAAGCTCCTTCCATTGTCTTGTCTGCAAAGCCATTGGCGATTCGCACAGCACATGTTTGCCACGTTCGATTGCTTGTTTTATCTGGTCATAATGATGCTCGGGGGCAGAGATTATGTAGAGCGCGTCTGAACTGTTGAGCAGGTCTTCAAAAGAGGCCGCTTGACGGTCGGCAGCTTGCAGCGTGTTGTGGAGATATTTGTTGTTGATGCTGAAAACATGACCAATCTCCAAACCGTTCACGAAGCGACTCTCACGCTCTATCTTGTTAAGGATAGGCGACTCGCCCACAAGACCAAGCGTCACAGGTTGCTGCTCGCTGCGTATCTCTGTGCTCGACACACCAGAGGTGCGTTCAAGGTAGACAACGCGGCAGTAGGCTTTGAGATAGTCGAACTTGCCGCGCCAGTCGCTTCCCACGGTGAAGATGTCGACGTTCAGGCGTTTTATGTCGTCTATCTTCTGACCCTCATACTCTTCTATGATGATCTCATCGGCGATGCCTGTGGCCTTTACAGCCTCCACACGTTCCATGAGCGACTGTTGCACGTTTATCTTACCGCGCTCACGGTCGAAGGTGTCGGAGGTTACGCCCACAATGAGATAGTCGCCAAGAGCCTTGGCGCGTTGTAGCAAGCGGATGTGTCCGTGGTGGAGCAGATCGTATGTTCCGTAAGTTATGACCTTAATCATGGAAATGGATTTCGTTTATTAGCTTTTTTATGTGTATCTTTTTGGGCGATGCTTATATGGAAAGCATGTTTTGGAGATTGGCGGCTGCCGTTCGTCAGTTGACAGCAGCCGGTTAAAGCAGACCTCTTTTCTGCATGTCCTTAAGTGCGTTTACGAGAGTGGTGTTGTCGTCAGGTGACAGAGCACCAAGATGTCCTACTCGGAACACCTTGTCTGCCATGTCGCCGCCGTTGGGACATACCCAGATGCCGTATTCGTCTTTCAGACAAAGGAAGATGTCGTAGGCAGAGACATTGTGGGGATGGAGCGGGGTGACGGCGTTGCTCAGCGATTCTGACAAGATGTCGAAGGGCATGCCCTCAATTTTGTGGCGGAAGTCGGCGGCGAGCATGGCCATGCGTCTGTTCTCGCTCTCTACGCCACCAGCGGCGTCAATCTCTTTCAAGCGGGCGTTGATCTGACGCAAGATGCCTACTGCCGGTGTGAACGGTGTCTGTCCGCGTTCGCCGTTCTTGAGCGCATCCTTAAGGTTAAAGTACATAGACCTTACCTCGCTGTTGTTCACACGCTCCACGGCCTTGGGGGCAAGCACAATGATGGAGATGCCAGGAGGACAGGCTAACGCTTTCTGTGAGCCTGTAATCATGACGTCTACTCCAAGGGCTTCCATATCGAATGGGTCAGCGAGGAACGAGCTGATGCTGTCAACCACAAGGAAGATGTTGTTGCGGTGGCAGAACTGGCTTATGAGCTGTATGTCGTAAAGCACACCTGTGGATGTCTCGTCGAGGTTGACAAGCAGGCCTGTGTAGTCTTGTCCTTCATAAGGGGTGAGGTGTTCAGCGGTGAGCTTGTGTCCCATCTCCAACTTTATCTCTGTGTGGGGGATGGCATGGATCTCGCACAACTGTACGAAGCGATGGCCAAAGCTACCGCCGTTAATAACCAGAACTTTGTCCTCAGGTGTAAACACGTTCATGACGGTGGCTTCCATGGAAGCTGTTCCTGAGCCGGTGATGAAAGCCACTCTCGATTGTGCGGGGGCTTTGGTGAACTTAAGCATCAGGTCCTCGTTTTCCTTCATTGTGGCGGAAAACTCGGCTGTTCTGAAATAAGGAACCTGTTCTGCGCCGATGGCTCTTACTGCCTCGCTTGACATGACGGGGCCTACTGTGAAATTAAGCATATCCTTGTTGTTTTGTCTTTAAACGATGGGGCGTCGTTTTTCTTGCATGATTTTTATTTTCTTTAGGCTTAGTGGTGCCTTTTCAAGCTGTTTTAAGCTTGTTTCGTCTTCTGTTCTCTGTGTCTTGGCTTTCCTTGCCAAGCATATTAGCCTCTTTTTATCCTACCGAACGTTTTTATGCTCGTGTATTTTCTCCAGAGGTTAAGTTTGCGCTTCTGTGGTACGCCGTGACGGCTAATGTAATCGGCAGCGGCATTAAGCATGCGCTCGCACACATGACCGTCGAGGTAGGGGTCATAGTTGTTGACAATCCATTGGCGGAGAGATATGGCCGCAGGGTCGGTGAGTGCGTGGTCATAGGCTTCAAGAAGCGTGTTGGGGGAATTGATGTTCTCCCAATAGATGGCTTTAGACAGGGTGTTGACGGTTATGACAGGACGCGAGAGCAAGAGAAACTCGTAGACCGTTGATGAGGTGTCGCTAATGAGCACATCGCTCATGAGTTGGTATTTTGTCACGTTTTCGCCCTTGTCGATGAACATTATGTCGGAGCATCCGTCGGCCCATGCCTTATATTCGTCGGCCCACTCTTGACGGGTGAGCGGGTGAAATTTCATTATTATCAATGCTTCGCGTTCTTTGGCCAAGCGCTCAAGTTGCTCCTTCATGCCGGGAAGGGGAAGCGATGTGAGTTTTGGCGAGAAGGTGGGGGCGTAGAGGATGATGCTCTTCTTGCCGCTCTTCTTAAGCAGTTCCTGTTTCTCTGCATCATAACGATGCAGGTTCTGTTTTATCCAGTCTTGCTTGGGCCATCCTGTTTCTACCACCTCAAAGTCGCCATATTGGGCGGCAAGTGCCTTGAAATGTGAGGTGAAGTAGGGGCCTTGCGTAAAGTAGGTGTCGAAATAGCGACGTATAATCCAATGGTCTTTCTTCTCGGCAGCATAGCCGTGGAACACCTGTATCTTAACGCCCGGCAGATAGTAGGGCACGATGTTGCCTGGCACGAAGATGGCTTCGGGACCAAAGTCGTACACCTCTTGCATGGAGTTGGTCCATCTCACGCTGTCAGCGTAAGCAAAGCTGTCTATCTTCTTGCGGTGAATGTACCACAGCACCTCGTGCGGCAGTTTGTTTGCCGTGACATGCTCTTGAATGGGGTTGAGAATGTCGATGGCATATTTGTTCTCGCAGAAAAGAACTATTTTCATGTCTTATATATAAATAAGGTGTATTTTTTTTCTTAAATGCCCATTGCTTTTACAAAAAGTTGATCTCTTTTGTCAAGAGCTTTTTGTTTTTACAATTCAAGCTTAAACTTTATTTGATGTTTGTGCCCATAGCGTTTCCAAAACTTTGCGCGTTTGTACATTACATAACTCACAGCTTCCTCCACGTCATATCCGCGTTCTTTGGCATATTCGGTTGCGATGATGCGAATGAAATCTTTAGGTCCCCATAATCGGCATATGCTCGTTAGACCTGTTGATCTGCTCACAGGACCGAAAGCCATGCGGTTGATGTCGACAAGCATGAAATGGAACCCTTCGGCATCGCGCTTCCACAGGATGTTGCCGGGCGTAAAATCTTTGTGAAGCACTTCACGCTTATGCAATGTGGCTGCAAGATGGCCTACGGCAGCACCAAGCTCCTCATATTGTCCTTTCTTTGCATCGCCCATCTCATAGAGCTCATGTGGATAGTCGACCTGTACGGTTATGAGAAAAGAGAAACCCAACAGTCCGATGGCGTTGCGCTCCTCAACAAGGGCTATCACGTCGGGGGTGCCGATGCCGCGCTCACGCAAGATGTTGGCATATTCCATGGCACGTTGTCCTTTTGGCTTGCGCAAACCAGTGGAATAGACCAGCAGGTTTGCCCAAAGAGGGCGGCGAAACCGTTTGACATTGAGGACCATGCCATCGGGGGCAATGAACGTTTTTATGAGGTTATGGCCACGGTATATGACCGTTCCTCCTTGTTCAAAATTCTGTGGCATGCTCTCGGCAAAAGCCTTGTAGCGTGCATAGCGCGGATTTATCGTTGTCTTTATTTTCATCTGCTGTTCGTCTCTTTTGCCGTCTCGCTTATTGTTTTTATTTTAGACTTTTGGGCTTTCACCCTTCTTGTTTTTCCTCCTTAGCTCTTTATCTTTCTTCTTTTTGTTTTTTTACCTTTTTACTTTTTTACCTTTCTACCTTTTTACCTTTCCTTCTCCACGACCTTTCCATTTACAACAGCAAAGCGACGGTCAAACTCTTCCTTTGTCCGCTTCCATCGGTTGTGGCTCCAGAGATAATAGGCTGGCTCACGGCGTATGGTCTCTTCAAGCATTAAGAAGAAACGGCGTGTTATGTCGTCGTCAGGCAGGTCATTGGGTGTGCGCGTTATAAGTTTGTAGGTGGCGGTGTAATAGCCGCGCTTCGGCCGGCTCATCTCTACATAGAACACGGCGTTGTTCATCTTTCGCATTATGCGTTCGCCGCCTGTGAACACAGGGGTGTTCTCGTGGTTGAGAAACGGTAGCCACAGATGGATGTTTGTCCACTTTGGACCTTGGTCGCTGATGTAGCCGCAGATGTTGCGCACACCTTCCTTCTTGCGACCTATAACATAACGCAAAATGTCTTTCTTCGGGATTACCCGACTGTGCTTCTCGTGAGAACGCAATTGACGGAACAGATAATCGAACGTCTTGTTGCGAAGAGGGTGATATATGAGACCTATCTCACGTCCATGTGGCAGATTCATGCCAACACACGACAGCCATTCCCAGTTGCAATAGTGGCCCAAGATGGCAGCCACATCCTGACCATCCTTGAAGCATTGTTCAACCTCTTCGCTGTTTATTATGGTGAAACGGCGACGCAGTTCCTTTTCGCTGATGCTAAGAAGCTTTATGGCTTCAAGGAAATAGTCGCAGAACCATCTATAGAACTTGCGCTCTATGACACCGATCTCTTCAGGGCTCTTTTCGGGAAAAGAGGTGACAAGGTTTCTGTGCACCACTCCTCTTCTGTACCTTATAATATAGAAGAGAAGCACATATCCGATATCTGACATGCCGTATAAGATGCGGAATGGCAGCAGGGACAGAGCATAAAAAAGAAAGTACACTATTCGGGTCATCGCTGTTCCGTTTTTTATTGTTTGAAATATTATTGTCTCGTGTCGCGCCTGTTGGCCTTTATGCTGCAAGCAAAGCGCAATTGTATGCAAAGGTACAAATATTTACTGAAACGACTCGTCTGATGTTACGAAAATGTTATAACTTCATGGAAACGCGGTCTTTTTGATGAAAAATAGGGCTTTTGAAAGCATAACCTTTTTATAAGATTCATATATGCGATTAATTTTGAACACCTACTCATGATTTTTTTTGTTGATAACTCTATTTTTTTGTTTTTAGTTTGTTACCCTTCGCCACTTTCTCTTTTATTGTTCTTTTTAATAACTTGCTGTTTGGACTAATTTGCCGTAATGTTAACGATAGTTATATTTTATTAATTTCTTAGTTTGCGACATTTTTGTTTCTTTGTTTTTTAGGTTGTTTAAGAAAATGTTCGTACCTTTGCAGCCCGAAACGGGTTAGTATATTCGTTTCTTTCTTGGGAAGAAAATAAATAATAATATATAAATTTAAAAATTACAATTATGCCTACTATTTCACAGTTAGTAAGAAAAGGCAGAAAGGTGCTCGTAGACAAGAGCAAGTCACCGGCTTTGGATTCATGTCCTCAGCGTCGTGGTGTTTGTGTTCGTGTTTACACAACCACACCTAAGAAGCCTAATTCGGCAATGCGTAAAGTTGCCCGTGTGCGTCTGACAAACCAGAAGGAGGTTAACTCCTACATCCCCGGAGAGGGACACAACTTGCAGGAGCACTCAATTGTTCTCGTTCGTGGTGGTCGTGTAAAGGACCTTCCTGGTGTTCGTTACCATATCGTTCGCGGAACTCTTGATACCGCAGGTGTTGCAAACCGCACACAGCGCCGCTCTAAGTACGGTGCAAAGCGTCCGAAGGCAGCTAAGAAGTAATAATCGGAGATGATTAATACTAGGACGACAAACAAAGATTTATTTTTAACAAGTTTTGCTGGAAGCGATAAACAGGTTGAGTAAATATCCAGGTGTGGATGTTGAAGAACAGTAAATTACAGCCCCAGTGAGAATGATTTTTTTTATTTTAAAATGAGAAAAGCAAAACCAAAGAAGCGCGTGATTCTTCCCGATCCCGTCTTCAACGACCAGAAGGTCTCTAAGTTTGTAAACCACTTGATGTATGACGGCAAGAAAAATGCTTCATACGAAATCTTCTACAAGGCCCTTGATACCGTAAAGGAGAAGATGGCCAAGGAAGAAAAGCCCGCTCTCGAAATTTGGAAGCAGGCTCTCGACAATATTACTCCTCAGGTGGAGGTAAAGAGCCGCCGTATTGGTGGTGCTACATTCCAGGTTCCTACCGAAATTCGCCCCGAGCGCAAGGAGAGCATCTCTATGAAGAACCTTATCGCTTTCGCACGCAAGCGTGGCGGTAAGAGCATGGCTGACAAGCTTGCTGCTGAGATTATGGATGCTTACAACAACCAGGGTGGTGCTTACAAGCGTAAGGAGGATATGCACCGTATGGCTGAGGCTAACCGCGCATTTGCTCACTTCCGTTTCTAATCATTATTCAACTTCAAGATAAGAAAATGGCAAATCGCGATTTACATTTGACTCGTAACATCGGCATTATGGCTCACATCGATGCCGGTAAGACAACAACTTCTGAGCGTATCCTTTTCTACACAGGAAAGACTCACAAGATTGGTGAGGTGCACGATGGTGCAGCTACCATGGACTGGATGGTACAGGAGCAGGAGCGTGGTATCACCATTACCTCTGCTGCAACAACCTGTAACTGGAACTATCTTGGCAAGTCTTACAAGATCAACTTGATTGACACTCCGGGACACGTTGACTTTACCGCTGAGGTGGAGCGCTCACTTCGTGTGCTCGATGGCGCAGTTGCTACATACTCTGCTGCTGACGGTGTGCAGCCTCAGTCAGAGACTGTTTGGCGTCAGGCTGACAAATATAATGTTCCCCGTATCGGTTATGTGAACAAGATGGACCGCTCAGGTGCCGACTTCTTCGAGACCGTACAGCAGATGAAGGATATCCTTGGTGCAAATCCTTGCCCTGTACAGATTCCTATCGGTGCTGAGGAGAATTTCAAGGGTGTTGTGGACCTTATCAAGATGAAGGCTATCCTGTGGCACGATGAGACCATGGGTGCTGAATATGAGGTTGATGAGATTCCTGCCGACCTCGTTGACGAGGCTAACGAATGGAGAGATAAGATGGTTGAGAACGCCGCCAACTTTGACGACGATCTTATGGAGAAATATCTTGAGGGCGAGGAGATTCCTGAGGAGCAGCTCATCGCTGCTATCCGCAAGGGTACCATCGCAATGGAACTTACTCCTATGACTCTCGGTTCTTCTTACAAGAATAAGGGTGTTCAGCCTCTGCTCGACTATGTTTGTGCTTTCTTGCCTTCACCTCTGGACACTCAGGCTATCGTGGGTACAAACCCTGAAACTGAGGAAGAGGAGGACCGCAAGCCTTCTGAGACTGAGCCTACAGCTGCTCTCGCATTCAAGATCGCTACCGACCCGTTCATGGGACGTCTGGTGTTCTTCCGCGTTTACTCAGGTAAGGTTGTTGCAGGTTCTTATGTTTACAACCCCCGTTCACGCAAGAAGGAGCGTATCTCACGTCTGTTCCAGATGAACTCTAACAAGGAAATTCCTATGGAGTCAATCGACGCTGGTGATATCGGTGCAGGTGTAGGCTTCAAGGATATCCGCACTGGTGATACTCTCTGCGACGAAACACATCCTATCGTGCTTGAGTCAATGACATTCCCCGACACTGTGATCTCTATCGCAGTTGAGCCTAAGAGCCAGGCCGACATCGCTAAGCTCGACAACGGTCTTGCTAAGCTCGCTGAGGAGGATCCTACATTCACCGTTCGTACCGACGAGCAGAGTGGTCAGACCATTATCTCTGGTATGGGTGAGCTTCACCTCGATATTATTATCGACCGTCTGAAGCGTGAGTTCAAGGTTGAATGTAACCAGGGTAAACCTCAGGTTAACTACAAAGAGGCTATCACCAAGCCCGTACAGCTTCGTGAGGTTTACAAGAAGCAGTCGGGTGGTCGTGGTAAGTTCGCTGACATCATCGTTACAATCGGTCCGAAGGACGCTGACTACAAGGAGGGCGACTTCCAGTTCGTTAACGAGGTTAAGGGCGGTAATATTCCTAAGGAGTTCATTCCTTCAGTACAGAAGGGCTTCGAGAACGCAATGAAGAATGGTGTGCTCGGTGGATATCCTATGACAGACCTTAAGGTCGTTCTGACCGATGGTTCGTTCCACCCCGTTGACTCTGACCAGCTCTCGTTCGAGCTCGCTGCTCTGAACGCTTACAAGAATGCTTGTCCCAAGGCAGGTCCCGTGCTCATGGAGCCTATCATGAAGGTGGAGGTTGTTACTCCCGAGGAGAACATGGGTGACGTTATCGGCGACCTTAACAAGCGTCGTGGCCAGGTAGAGGGAATGGAAGAGGCTCGCAGCGGTGCACGCATCGTGAAGGCTATGGTTCCTCTGGCAGAGATGTTCGGTTATGTAACAGCTCTCCGTACTATCACCTCTGGTCGCGCTACAAGCTCTATGGAGTATGATCACCACGCACCTCTGTCAAGCTCTATCGCTAAGGCTGTGCTCGAGGAGGTTAAGGGTCGTGCAGACCTCGTTTAATTCTTGTCGATTAAACAACAAATCAAATACAGGGAGGGGAAGCGCTGCTTAGCGAATGACTCTTAAGGGGCGTACTTCCCTCCCTTTTACAACTTTTTATTTTAACAACTTAATTTCAAATGAGTCAGAAAATCAGAATTAAGCTGAAGAGCTACGACCACAAGCTCGTAGACAAGTCAGCTGAGAAGATTGTGAAGGCTGTTAAGGCTACTGGCGCTATCGTTAGCGGTCCTATTCCATTGCCTACACACAAGCGTATCTACACAGTGAACCGTAGTACTTTCGTAAACAAGAAGGCACGCGAGCAGTTCCAGCTCAGCGACTTTAAGCGTCTTATCGACATCTACAGCTCAACTGCTAAGACTGTAGACGCTCTTATGAAGCTGGAGCTTCCGAGCGGTGTAGAAGTAGAAATCAAAGTTTAATTTTTTAAGTATTTATTGAAATGCCAGGATTAATTGGAAGAAAAATCGGAATGACATCCGTTTTCAGTGCCGACGGTAAGAACGTACCGTGCACTGTTATCGAAGCTGGTCCTTGTGTTGTAACCCAGGTAAAGACTGTCGAGAAGGACGGTTACAAGGCTGTTCAGCTTGGCTTCGGTGAAGCTAAGGAGAAGAACACTACAAAGCCTATGATGGGATGCTTCAAGAAAGCAGGTACAACACCTAAGAAGCACTTGGCCGAGTTCAAGTTTGATGAGGAGTATAACCTCGGCGACACAATCACTGTTGACCTCTTCGAGGGTGCAGAGTTTGTTGACGTAGTTGGTACCTCTAAGGGTAAAGGCTTCCAGGGAGTTGTGAAGCGCCACGGTTTCGGTGGTGTAGGTCAGAGCACACACGGTCAGGACGACCGCGCTCGTAAGCCGGGTTCTATCGGCGCTTGTTCTTATCCCGCAAAGGTGTTCAAGGGCATGCGCATGGGCGGCCAGATGGGCGGCGACCGCGTAACAACTCAGAATCTCAAAGTGTTAAAGGTAATTCCAGAGCACAACCTGATCCTCGTAAAGGGCTCGGTTGCTGGATGCAATGGTTCAACCGTTTTAATTAAGAAATAATGGAAGTTAGCGTTTTAAATATCAATGGTCAGGAGACCGGAAGAAAGGTTTCGTTGAACGAATCTATCTTCGGAATTGAGCCTAACGATCACGTACTTTACCTCGACGTAAAGCAGTATCTCGCTAACCAGCGCCAGGGTACTGCCAAGGCTAAAGAAAGAAGCGAGGTTAGCGGTTCTACCCGTAAGCTCGGACGCCAGAAGGGCGGCGGCGGTGCTCGTCGTGGTGACATTAACTCACCGGTGCTCGTTGGTGGTGGTCGCGTATTCGGACCCAAGCCCCGCGATTATCGCTTCAAACTTAACAAGAAAGTTAAGGTCCTCGCTCGTAAATCGGCTCTCGCTTACAAGGCACAGGAGAATGCCGTTATCGTTGTTGAAGACTTCAACTTTGAGGCTCCCAAGACTAAAGATTTCGTAAATATTACTAAAAATCTTAAAGTAGAGGGCAAAAAGACTCTTCTGGTTTTGCCGGAAGTAGATAAAAACGTATATTTGTCAGCTCGTAATCTGCAGCGTGCTGAAGTTATGACCGCAAACACCATCAACGCATACAAAGTGTTGAATGCTGAGGTGCTCGTTGTAACTGAGAAGTCGCTCCAGACAATCGACCAAATCTTAACAAAATAAAGGAGACATAGAAAATGGCATTTATTATTAAACCATTGGTCACTGAGAAGATGACCAAAATCACCGATAAGTCTTCTGTAGAAAAAACTTACAAGGTGAAGGGCGAGACCCGTACAAAGAAAGCTGAAGCTAAGTACGGTTTCATCGTGCGTCCCGAGGCCAACAAGCTTGAGATTAAGAAAGAGGTTGAGGGTCTGTACAATGTTACGGTGATTGATGTGAACACTGTTCGTTACGCTGGAAAGCGTCAGAGTCGCTACACACGTGCAGGACTCGTTAAGGGACAGAAGAACGCATACAAAAAGGCAATCGTTACTCTGAAAGAGGGCGATACAATTGATTTTTACAGCAATATTTAAATAAAAAATGGCAGTACGTAAATTTAAACCGGTTACTCCGGGACAAAGACACAAGGTTATTGGCACGTTCGAGGAGATTACTGCATCCGTGCCAGAGAAGTCTCTCGTTTTCGGTAAGCGCTCTACTGGTGGTCGAAACAACACTGGTAAGATGACTGTTCGCTACATGGGCGGTGGTCACAAGAGAAAGTTTCGAATGATCGACTTTAAGCGAGAGAAAGATGGTGTTCCAGCTGTAGTTAAGACAATCGAGTATGATCCGAACCGTTCGGCTCGCATCGCTCTGTTGTATTATGCTGATGGTGAAAAACGTTACATTATTGCTCCTAACGGACTGCAGGTAGGTGCTACCCTCATGTCTGGCGCTGATGCCGCACCTGAGATCGGTAACACTCTTCCTCTTGCCAACATCCCCGTAGGTACCGTAATTCATAACATTGAGTTGCGTCCTGGACAGGGTGCTCTGCTCGTTCGTTCGGCTGGTAATTTCGCTCAGTTGACTTCTCGTGAAGGCAGTTACTGTGTTATTAAGCTCCCTTCTGGCGAGACTCGCCAGATCCTGAGTGCTTGTAAGGCTACCGTAGGTTCTGTAGGCAACTCTGACCACGCTCTTGAGCAGTCTGGTAAGGCTGGTCGCTCACGCTGGTTGGGTCGCCGTCCTCACAACCGTGGTGTTGTTATGAACCCCCATGATCACCCAATGGGTGGTGGTGAAGGCCGTCAGTCTGGTGGTCACCCACGTTCACGTAAGGGTCTCTACGCTAAGGGTCTGAAGACACGTGCACCTAAGAAGCATTCTAACAAGTATATTATCGAAAGAGCTAATAAAAAATAAAGAGTAAATTATGAGTCGTTCTCTTAAAAAAGGTCCATATATCAACGTATCGCTCGAGAAGAAGATTCTTGCTATGAACGAAAGCGGTAAGAAGACCGTCGTAAAGACTTGGGCCAGAGCATCAATGATATCACCCGATTTCGTAGGGCATACTGTTGCTGTTCACAACGGAAATAAATTTATCCCTGTTTACATTACCGAGAACATGGTAGGCCATAAGCTTGGAGAATTCTCTCTCACACGTCGCTTTGGTGGTCACTCTGGTAATAGAAAGTAAATTAGGCAAACCATTTTAAAGTAAATAACATAACTAATGGGAGCAAGAAAACATGAAGCAGCTGAAAAGCTTAAGGCTGCTCGCAAAAATTTGTATTTCGCTAAACTGAATGGCGTGCCCTCATCACCACGTAAGATGCGCTATGTCGTAGATATGGTTCGTGGCATGGAGGTAAACCGCGCACTCGGCGTATTACGATTCTCTAAAAAGCAGGCTGCCGCAGATGTTGAGAAACTGCTGCGCTCAGCTATCGCTAACTGGGAGAATAAGAACGAACGCAAGGCTGAAGACGGAGAGCTTTATATCAGTAAGGTCTTCGTAGACGAAGGCGTTACAATGAAGCGTATGAGACCTGCACCTCTGGGTCGTGGTTACAGAATCCGTAAGCGTTCTAATCATGTAACTTTGTTTGTTGATGCCAAAACTAACGACGAAAAATAATAAATAGAATGGGACAGAAAGTAAATCCGATAAGCAACCGACTTGGTATAATTCGTGGTTGGGACTCGAATTGGTTTGGTGGCCGCAGTTTTGGGGATAATATAGTAGAGGATAGCAAAATCCGTAAATATCTTAATGCAAGACTTGCAAAAGCAAGTGTATCAAGAATCGTAATTGAACGTACGCTGAAGCTCGTTACTATTACTGTTTGCACTGCTCGCCCGGGTATTATTATCGGTAAAGGTGGCCAAGAAGTTGATAAGTTGAAAGAAGAGTTGAAGAAGGTCACTGATAAAGATATCCAGATCAATATCTTCGAAGTGAAAAGACCTGAGTTGGATGCTGTTATAGTTGCAAACAACATCG
>ENA-OPMP01000116-OPMP01000116.1-human-gut-metagenome-genome-assembly--contig:-NODE-116-length-38427-cov-10.214010_pt1 | contig 38427 bp, 40 predicted proteins | sample MGYA00241527_ERZ501751 | MGnify/ENA primary metagenome ERZ501751 (study PRJEB25962, sample SAMEA2042647) | human gut metagenome | biome: human gut; feature: human-associated habitat; material: faeces... | reverse complement strand
GATTTTTTGATTATCCAATTCAAAATTGAATAATTCCTAATTGCGGCAAAGCCGCAACCATTCAACACTCAACATTCAACACTCAACATTCCTACGGCATCTCCTCCGGCTTCGAGATGAGTGTTGTTGCCCCATGCTCAAGCAGAAACTCCTTGTCGCGGAAGCCCCAAAGCACGCTCACGCAAGGCATGCCGCTGTTCTTGGCTGTCATGATGTCCACGTCGCTGTCGCCAATGTAGACGGCACCTTCCTTGTCAACGCCCAGTTCGCGCAAGGCTTCAATCACCGTGTCGGGAGCAGGCTTCTTGCGAATGTCCTCGCGTTCACCAATGGCCACAGGCACCAGGTCGCCAAAGAAATGACGACAGAGCTCGCGGGTGGCGGCATAAAACTTGTTGCTCACCACGGCAATGTTCTTGCCCTCAGCCTTCAACTGCTCAAGCAGCTGCATGATGCCGGGGTAGGGTTGTGTGGTGTCGAGGTTATGTTGCATGTAATGTTGGCGGAAGGTGGCGAAGGTTTCCTCAAACAGAGGGTTGTTCAAACCATCGGGTATGGCACGTTCCATGAGCTTCTTCACGCCGTTGCCCACAAAGCGGCGCACCTCATCAAGAGAGCGCTCGGGCATGTGGTGTGTGCGCAAGGCATAGTTGGTGCTTGCTGCGAGGTCGGCGAGTGTGCTCAGCAGGGTGCCGTCAAGATCAAAAATATAAGTCTTATATTTGTGCATCTTCTTTCTTACTCCCTTTCTTTTTATTTTGTAAGTGCGTTCAGGCGTGCTATATATTTGCCAAGGATGTCAAACTCAATGTTCACCACCGAGCCTACCTCTATGTCACAGAAGTTGGTGTTGTCGTGAGTGTAAGGAATTATAGCCACGCTGAACGAGTTGGCTGTGGGGTTGCAGACCGTCAGCGACACGCCGTTCACCGTTACCGAGCCTTTGTCAACGGTGAAATAGCCGCGGCTGGCCATATCCTTGTCAAACTCATACTCGAACGTGTAGTAGGTAGAACCTTGTGCGTCTTTCTTCTCTTTGCAAACAGCTGTGCCGTCAACATGTCCCTGAACGATGTGACCGTCGAGGCGGCCGTTCATCATCATGGAGCGCTCCACGTTAACCTTGTCGCCCACCTTCAGCAGAGCGAGGTTTGAGCGATCGAGCGTTTCTTTCATTGCTGTCACGGTGTATGTGTCGGCTGTCTTTTTGACCACGGTCAGGCACACGCCGTTATGCGCCACGCTCTGATCGATGGTCAGCTCGTTGGTGAAAGAGCAGCTTAGTGTGAAATCGATATTCTCTTGATTCTTCTCGATGGCTACAACGGTTGCCATCTCTTCAACTATTCCAGAAAACATAATGCTGTGTTTTATAAAAATGCTGAGATTTATAATTGGATAAATTTTTGCAATGGTTAAGCTTCATGCAATGGCTAATCTCCATGCAACGAATAATCTCCATGCAATGGTTAAGCTCCATGCAACGAATAAGCTCAATGCAATGGTTAATCTCCATGCAATGGTTAATCTCCTTGCAATGGTTAAGCTCCATGCAACGAATAATCTCCATGCAATGGTTAAGCTCCATGCAACGATTAATTTCCATGCAATGGTTAATCTCCATGCAATGAATAAGCTCAATGCAATGGTTAATCTCTTACTCCTTTTCTGTGTGGGGTAAAGATTGAAAGCAAGGATTGGGAGAAAGGGGAGAAAGGTGTGAAAGAGAAAAAGAAAGAGGGAATTGCCCGATGATGTGATGAAACTCCGAGTAATATAAGAATTGAGTGCTCTCCGTCTTTGTAATCCACCGGCTTTTCAGCTTAGTTCCTTACGGATTTTATATGGCCCGCCATTGACAAAAGAAGCTTTCTCGGTTGTTGTTTTAAAATTGATGAGTATCCCGATCAAATCGGCACAATCCCCTATATCGTTCTCCTTTCAGTTTCTTTTTGATAGTGCAAAGTTACTGCTTTATTGCTAAAGTTCCAAATCTTTGCTGTCTTTTTTGTAACAAGAGAGTCTTCCGACAAACCTTCTGCATGTTTAAGGTTGTCTTCTTTCAACCCTCTTGTTGTCCATTTCTTATTTAGACTTTTCTTTTTCTTCTGTTCCTCTTTTCTCTTTTTCTTCTGTTGCTTTTTCTCCTTTTTTTTCTCCTTTTTTCTTTTCCTTTTTTTTCTCCTTTTTCTTCTCCTTCTCCTTTTTGTCTTTTTGTCTTAAGATATTTTTGTCTTAAGCCTTTTGCTGTTTAAATATCCTCAAGGTCTTCAGATGTGCGTTCGAGTATGCTTGCAGCCAGTCCGTCGGCGGTCTGTATTATAGACACGAGCGGGTAGAGCTTGCGTGCTGTGTCGTAGCAGCGCTCGTCCTCATAGCTGTTCATGTTTAGACCGAAGGCACCCATGTGCCAGCGTATGGCGAGCATCTCTGCATCGCTGAGATCCAGTCCGCTGCACAGAAGCAGGATGACAGATTTCTCGCCATGTCCCATAGGAAAGTCCTTATATGTTATCTTGTAGCCCTCACAGTCTTCCCATTGTCCGAGAGCGTTCTTGCGCTTCTTGACAGAGCGTCTGTAGATGTCGCTTTTGCACACGTCGTGCAGCAGACTGGCAATAATTATGCTGTCGCGTTTCACCTCTGTCTCCAAGGTCGGCTCAAGAGGCTTCATTGCTTCCCATATAGCGAGTGCAGCGCGGCAGGTGTTGATTGAATGTTTCACCAATCCTCCTTCCACGTTAAGATGGTGTCCTGCCGAGGCCGGTGCCTCAAAGAACCCAAGGTTTTCAAGATCGCTGATAACGTCTTCCACGCCATCGCGCTTTGTTGAGCGGAGCAGTTCGAGAAACTCCTCCTTGTTTGCGTTGATGTCAAGTTTCATATTTTTTTTATTGTTTTAAAAGCCCCACCCCCTCGCCGCGTGAGGAAGGCTCTACCCTAAAGCCCCACCCCCTCGCCGCTTTGCGGCTCACCCCTCCCCTTATGGAGGGGAGTGAAATGCCTTGGCTATCGAAGCCCCACCCCCACGCCACCTAACGGTGGCTCACCCCTCCCCGTTGGAGAGGGGAGTGAATAGCATGGGCTATAGGATTTTTCACTTTTCGTTTTTCACTTTTTCCTTCTCAAGGCGTCAGCCCTTTTTTACCTTTTTTACCTTTTTACCTTTTTACTTTTTTACCTTTAAATTGTTTCTTCCCCAAAATACTTGTCAAACTCTTTTCTCAGCAGCGTCTTGTCAACGATAATTTCTCTTATCACGCGCAGCGCTTCCTGGTTAGGAGAGTTTTGAATCCACAGCTTGATGTAGCCGTGGGCTGAGTATTTGTTTTCCATGTGGTCGACGAAGCGCTTCCATTGTTCCTCTTCCGATTTCTCCGGATAATGCGCCAAGCCATAGAGCACCGTGCGGCGGAACACCGTCTCGGGACGTAGGTCGCGGTCAGCTTCTGCCACAATCTTGCCGTATATGCTGCGTGGAGCATGCGAGGCAGAGGCGCGGTGGTCCTCCACAGCCTCGCGCATGATTTTTATCTGCTCTGGCGAGAACCAGCGGCGCAGACGCATGTCGGCAGCCAAGATCTTGCCGCTCGTCAGGTGGTGGATGGCACGCGGTCCCTCCAGTCCGAGGTCATGGTAGGCGGCGATGACATACGCCATGTTGATGTCGGCTCCGATGTTTCGTGCCAACTCCAGCGAGCGTTTTATCACGCTGTTGGCGTGAGAGAGGTTGTGAGCCTTGTCGAAGGCCGCATATTTAGGCAAAATATTTTGTTCGACAAACTCCATGATGTCGAGACTTACATTTCGTGTGTCCATAAGGATTGTTGTTGCTATTTATTTGCAAAATTAATCTATTATGGTTAATTTTGCAAGAACATTCAGCATTAATTAAAAGAATAATTCAAAACGGTTAATTAGAAACGTCAAGATATATAAAAATTATGGATGATACAAACGTGAGAGTAAATTCGGCCAAGGCGTGGTTCCTTGCAGCGCGTCCAAAGACGTTGACTGGTGCTGCCGTGCCTGTGATGATAGGCATTGCCTGTGCTGTGGCTTTGCATGGTGTGGAGGTGAGATGGGTGCCGGCGGTGTTGTGCATGCTGTTTGCCTTGATAATGCAGATTGATGCCAACTTTGTGAACGACTATTTCGATTTCATGAAAGGCACCGACGACGAACAGCGTCTCGGCCCTAAACGTGCTTGCTCACAGGGGTGGATCACCGCTCCTGCCATGCGCTCCGCCTTGCTGTTGACGACAGCCGTTGCTTGTGTTGTCGGCTTGCCACTCATCCTGTATGGTGGATGGGAGATGATTCTTGTGGGTCTTGCGTGCGTGGTGTTTTGCTTTCTTTACACCATCTCTCTGTCTTACATGGGTCTTGGCGATGTGCTCGTGCTCGTGTTCTTCGGCTTGGTGCCTGTGAGTATGACCTACTGGCTTGTTGCCCCTGCCTCGCCTCTGTTGTCTATTCCGCTGACTGTCATTGGCTTGTCGTTAGCTTGTGGTCTGGTTATAGACACGCTGCTCGTCGTCAACAACTACCGCGACATCGACAACGACCGACGCACAGGCAAGCGTACGCTCATCGTGAAGATTGGCGCTAAGAACGGTCGCTGCCTATATCTCTGGCTCGGCATTGCAGCATGTATCGTCAATTTTCTTTTCTGCTATCTCCCGGCTGTGTGGCCCTGGCTTCTGCCTCTCTTCTATCTGCCGTTCCACATCGCGACATACAGGGAGATGGTGCGCATTGACAAGGGTGCAGCCCTCAATCATGTGCTTGGCAAAACCGCCCGTAACATGTTTCTCTATGGTCTGCTCACAGCGGCAGGACAGGTCTTAAGCCTAACCATGGTTTAAGGCGTTTTGCAGGTCTATGGCGTTTAGGCAAGCTATCCATGACATTTAGCCGAGCTATCTATGGCACATAGCCGAGCTATATATGGCGTTTAGGTAGGCTATCTATGTCACATGGCTCGCCAATCTTGGATGTTTAGGCAGATTAAGCGTGGCTCATATATAATAAGGTGGAGGCTCAAACGAAACATTAATCGTTTGAGCCTCCACCTTATTATATAATAGTGACCTCTTGTCTTCTTTTCTTTCCCTCTTGTTTTCTTTTCTTTCCCTCTTTTTCTTTTCTCCTTCCGTCTCTTAGTTGAAGAAGTTCCAACTCAGACCGAAGCGGAAGACACGTTGGTTGAGAGGGTAGTGGGGTGTGAGGAAATATTGTCTGTTGCCGCTGCCCGCATTGACGTGACTCATCATCACGAAGAAGCGGGTATGCTTCAAGTGGAAGTTGGCGTAGATGTTGACGAGCGGATAGTTGCCCGTCTGCACACGGTTGTCGCCTGTCTGCACGGCATACTGTCCGAGCGCCGGACTGTAGTCGGGGGCATAATACTTTGTGAAGTAGCGTCCGTCGGCACCAAAGTCGCATTTCAGCACCTGTGCAATCTTGAAGCGCAGGTAGAGGTTGGTGTAGATGTTGAGGTCTGGCACGGGCAGCACATCGTTGTCCGTCGACTTCTGATATGTTATGACATTTTCCCAGTTGAGCGGTCCCAACTTAAAGTTCTGTGCCAGCGACAGCGTGAGCAACGTTATTGCTCCGCTTTTCTGTCTCACCTCCATGGTGTTGCCCTTGCGTGAGTGGTCGTCGGCAATGTTGTAGCCCATGGCCAGGTAAGTGTAGTTCTGAATTTCGTCGAAGGCCACGCGCAGCGTTGTGTTGGTCTTGCGATAAGAGAACAGGCCCTCCACGCGCGAGTGGAGCTCCTTGCTGAGCGAGGTGTTGTCCCACCAGAAATGGCGTGAGTGGTAGTGGCGATAGTAGAACGTTGGGTTGTTGCGGTGGAAGAAGCCCTTTGCCGCCAGCGTCACGGTGTCGCCAAACAGCGGGAAGTTGAGGTCCACCGCTCCGTCAATCTTAAGCTGTCCGAGGTCTTCGCCGAGCAGCCATGTCTCTGCCGTCACGTTATAGTGGAGCGTCTTGCCCTCCGTCTTCGACAGTTGTCCTCCCACGCTGAGGTTATGCTCGTTGTAAGAGGTTGTGGCTGTGTTAGAGTCGGAGCTTGGCAGCACAAAACGGCGCAGGTCTGATGTCACAAACGCCTTCACGCCAGCCTTTGCCCACTTGTTGAAGCCTTCGAGCATGGATATGGCAAACGTGTTCTGAAGGCGCAGGTGTGAGGTCTTGTCGTAGATGCTGTCGCCGGCGTAGGGGCCAGCCACATAGTTGTCGGCATAGAAGTCGGCAGGCGTGTTGTATGCCTGGTATATGCGCTTATAGTTGTCGAGCTTCATGGTGTGTATGAAGCTGGTCACCGGCACATACTCATCCTTCATCCACATCGTGTCGGCAACCGCCTTAGCCGACACCTTAGCCAAGCTGTCAGCCATCTCCTTGCTGTCCACGTTTATGCGTCCGCCCTTGCCTATGCTGTCGGTTGCTGTCGGCTCGTTACCCGCAATCTTGGCATCGCTGGGTCTGCCGGCATAGGTCTTCTTCTCCTTCACGTTGTCTTCGTTGAAGTCGCGCCCCTCGTCTTCAGCCTTTCGCCGTTCCTCTTCGCGTCGTTTGCGCTCCTCGCTGTCGCGCTTGGCTTCCATGGCAAACTTCTTCGCCTTGATCTCTTCCTCCGTCATCTTCACCTTGCGCTTGAAGCCCACATTGTAACGGTGTGAGAGAAAGACATGCTGGTTGTCGTTGCGGTTCCAGTTGTTCTCCAGAACGGTCGGAATCTCGTTTGTGGCAAAGTTGTCGTCAAAGCTCTCGGGGTGCAGCACAAAGTTGTCGTCGGTTATACCGCCGTTCTCCGTCACCTTCTGGTGGTTGGTAGAGAAGAGAAGGTGTGCCTGGTAGCGGTCGCCGAGGTAGGAGCCATACATCGTGTAGTTGAAGTGGGACGTGCTCTGGTTCTGATAGTAGCCGCGTCCGTAGATATAGTCGAAGTTGAAGCCCACGACCAGTCGTTTGCCCGCGTTCACGCCAAACTTAGCCGTGAAATGGTCCTCGCCGTTTGTGCGGTTTCCTGCCGTGTTGTATGTGAGGTTTGTGAAAGGCGATAGCGTGTTGGTGAAATGGAATGTCGACACAGGCTTCACGAAATAGTCGTAAGGCTGTGTGAAGAGAAACTGTCCGTCGTCCTGACGGTCAATGAACACGCGGTTTATGCGTGGCGTGCCGACGTTGCCCAAGGTGTTGTATTCGCCTCTGAGACCTGTCCCGAAGATGGTGTTCATGAACATGTGGGGCACGGTGTCGAGCTCAGCCTTTCTTATGTCTCCAAAGCGTTCGTCCACGGTCCACACCTTTATGCCCTTCGGAATCTCCTTGTCGGTGCCCAGCGAGTCGGCGTTATGCTTTGTCGACCTTCGCGTTACGTTTCCGTCTTCGTCCATCTGGTTGAACGAGTCAAATTGTGCCCATGCCATCAACGGCATGAGCACGAAGAGTGTAAGAGATATAAAATGTCTGTACATCAAGTTGGGTTTATTTACGCAACAATCGCAAGCAACATTCTGCCACCTTGAAGATGATGGCGCAGAGCAGAACGAATGTGCCTACGGCATGGCTTGAAAGGTAATACAACAATACGCCGACAACAGCTCCCAACATGAAGATGATGTTGAGGATGTTGCGTATCTTGAAAAATCGGTCACGAGGTTGTTCCTCCTCTCCGCGGCGGTGGCGAGGGATGTGGTTCTCGTTTGTTTCGTTTATATCCATAGCTTTCTTTGTTTACGGGTTATTGATTCGGCATGCGCTGATGGTGGGTAAACCGCCCCGAGGAATCTACTCGTTGCCTTTCACCATCTTGGTGATAAGCTCAAACAGTTCGTCCTTGCGGTCGATGGTGCTGCGGCGGAACTTTGCCGAGCCTGGCAGCAGCTTTGTGCCTTTTTTGTTTATGGCTTCCTTGTCTGAGATCCATTCTTCGGCGCTTGTACGCATCTCCGTGGGGCGTCCCTGTTCGTAGAGGAACGTCATGCGCTCAAGGGTGAGGTGCAGATGCCCGTCGGTGCATTTGGCGATGACGGTGTAGTTGAAGCGTGTGCGGTCGAGCACCACAAAGTTTTTCTTGAATGTCATCCATTCGTGATATTGTGCCACGATGCTGTGCTCCTTCTTGTTCACCAGCACCACGCCGCTCTTCGAGCGCTCGTCTTGAATCTGACACTCTTGGTTTGCGATGGTGTCGAGCGCCACATACATGCGGTCATAGATCTGTTGAGCGCTCAGCGCTGGCACGTCAAGGTCGAGCGTGAACACCACATTGCCGTCCTGCTCGGGCATGGCTCCAGGTTTCAGATACTTATAATCTTCGCTGTTGGGGTCAAGTGCATGGCGTGCCGGCACAAGCTTGGTTGCGGCAATCTGCTTGTCCTCAGCCTGTTGTGCTGCATCAGCTGTCTTGTTGCCTGCTTTGGCGGCTTGCTTGCGTGCCTCTTTCTCAGCTCTTGCAGCCTCTTTTGCGGCTTTCTTTGCAGCCTTGGCAGCAGCCTTAGCTTCCTCTGCTGCTTTGCGTGCTTCCTCAACCTTGTTTTGTGTGGGCACAGCCTCCCATTCGCTCTGAGCCAAGGCTGTGAGAGGGAGGAACATCATTATTGTGAAAAACAATTTCTTCATATCTTCCGATTTTATGGTCATTACATTATATCTTGCAAAATTAATAAATTATGCGCAACAAAGGGCCACAATATTCATTATTTAACGTTTAAGAGCTGAAGAACTTTGGGTTTTGGCGTTTAAGAGCTTTGCTCTTGTTGTGGAAGCGCTTTTGTTTTGTTGTTTCAGACCTTTTGTTTTGTTGCGAAAACGCTTTGGTTTTGTTGTTTCAGACCTTTTGTTTTGTTGTGAAAGCGTTTTGGTTTTGTTGTTTCAGACCTTTTGTTTTGTTGTTAAAGCGTTTTGGTTTTGTTGCAAAAGGGTAAAAGATTTGCTGTGAAAGGGTCTAAGATATTGCATATTTATGCGTTATGTTGTATATTTATTCAAAACGCAATGTGTAACAATTAAAGGCGGTTTTGTTGGCAAAAAGACAGAAAAAAGAGTGTTTTGCTATACAGTTTTGTTAACAAGTCTTAAAATCCGGCTTTCGTTGTCATTAAGCCTCTTTGAGGTCGTCAAAGGGCCTTAATGAGGCTGTCAAAGAGCCTCTTTGAGGATGCAATAAAGGCACTTTCATTTTGTCATTTGGGCCCTTTTGGAAAACATCCGCAAAAGGGCCTGTTTTTGCATAAATATGCAAAACTATTCTTTTATTTCCCATCCGTCAATAGTTCCAGTTTCGGATGAGAAATTGCTGCCAACAAGATAAATTTTTCTGCTGTCTGTTGCATATTCGCGAGCATAGCCTTTCTTCTCTATCTGCTCTAAGGCTTCCATAGCAGAACCGTCGCGTTTGAATTCAAAAACGAAGATATTGTGCTTTGTTTCAACCACACAATCAACCCTTCCTTCGCTCTGTTCTTTCTCTACAAAGACTGTGAAACAGCTAATCATTCTTAGAACAAGGTAGAAGGTATACTGAAAATAACGTTCCTTCTCGCGCTCATTGTCTTTGCGGCGTTGGTTGTAAGGTATGCTGGCAAAAAACGATGTGAACATTTTTCCCAATTGTTTGCAATCGCCTTTCTCCATTATGGTTACCACTTCCATAATCCAAGAAGACGTAATCTCTTTTGTTTTAAGATAACTTGATGCCAACATGGTAACAAAGCCACGCTTCACCTCGTCGTTGGGAAAATCTAAAAGGTAAGAGTCCATGTCCATATTCCAATCTTTGATGGTGAGGTAGCCGCTCTGGTAGATCATAGGCAACGGTGCCTCCACATCGGCTTTATAGTCGATAAACTCTTCTTTGGGATAATATTTGTTTACTATTTCGTTAAGGTTTTCATCAAAATGTGAGAGCAAGCGAATAAGATATGTCGGTGTGCCCGTGCTGAACCAATAGTCGCTCAGCTGTTTCTTGCTCAGCGCGTTTAATATGCTGAACGGATTGTATATGTCGAGCATGTTTGCGCTGAAATGGTATCCGTCATATTTGCGTTTGAGTTTACTTTTTATCTCTTCCTCAGACAGCTTGTATCTTTCTGCCATCGCGTTTATTTGCTCGTCAAAGACAGAATAAAATTCTTCTTCTGAGATGCCGCAAAGAGCTTCGTAATGCTCGTCCATGCTGATGTCGTTAGGTTGGTTGAACCCACTAAACACGCTCACTTGTGAAAATTTTGTTACACCTGTGAGCAACACAAAGCGCAGGTCGGCATCTGCTTCTTTAAATACGGAATAGAAACCTTTCAAGCTGTTGCGATTATATTCTTCAAGGCTCATTGTGCCATAATCGCCACTCATAGCGATGTCCAAATCCATGACATCGAGCAGAGGTTTGTCATATTCGTCAATAAGCACAACCGCTCTCTCGCCAGTTTTTGCATGGGCGTTTCTTAGCACAGCTTGAAATCTGCTTCCTAACGTCATGGCAAACTCGTCCTTGCCGTAAAGCTGTTCTGCACGGGCGACAAATTCTTCCAATACGTTGTCAAGCGTATGTGGCTCCACAAAATTTTGTCCACCAAAAGAAAGATGAAACACGGGATGTTTCTTCCATTCCTTTTCTAACGAGTCGATGGCAAGACCTTTGAACAATTCTCGCTTTCCCTCGAAAAAGCATTTTAGGGTGGACACAAGCAATGACTTTCCAAATCGTCGTGGACGACTCAGAAAGTATGTCTTGCCGTTATGCACCAAATCGTAAACTAAAGCTGTTTTGTCGACGTAAACAAAACCACCCTCTACAATTTGGTCAAAACTCTGTATGCCTATAGGATATTTCATCTTCTTGCTGTTTTTTGCTGTCCTTTGGCAAAGTTACGAAAAATAATTGCAAGAACAAAGTGGAGCGATGAAAATATGTGCTTGAGTAAAATTTTGTACAAGCCAACTATTTCTTCTCTTCCAACTGCTGCTGCAACCTCACAATCTCGTCGCGATATTGGGCTGCTTGAATGAAGTCGAGGTTCTTGGCGGCCTCTTTCATGAGCTGTGTGGTGGCGTCGATGCTCTTCTGCAACTGCTCGCGACTCATGCGCACGATGATAGGGTCGGCGGCAAAGGCTGCCTGTTGCGGCTCCACATAAGGCTCGTAACGTGTTGTTCTCTGCGGCTTTTTCGCCTCGCGTGTCTCGGGCGTTGACGATGAGGCGGCAGACAGCGAGCCCTTGATGTCCTTCTTGATCTGCTTGGGCGTGATATGGTGCTCCTCGTTATATTTGAGCTGTATGGTGCGTCGGCGTGCCGTCTCGTCGATGGTGCGCTGCATGCTGTCGGTTATGGTGTCGGCATACATTATTACCTTGCCGTTCACGTTTCGTGCTGCACGTCCCGCCGTCTGTGTGAGCGAGCGGTGTGAGCGTAGGAAGCCCTCCTTGTCGGCATCGAGAATGGCCACGAGCGACACCTCTGGCAGGTCAAGACCCTCGCGCAACAGGTTCACGCCCACCAGCACATCGTAGAGACCTTGGCGAAGATCGTTCATGATCTTCACACGGTCGAGCGTGGCGACATCGCTGTGAATGTAGTTGGCTTTGATGCCGTTGTTGAGCAGATACTCAGTAAGCTCCTCAGCCATGCGCTTGGTCAGCGTGGTCACGAGCACACGCTCGTCGCGGTGTGTGCGTGTGAGAATCTCGTCCATCAGGTCATCAATCTGGTTCTCGCTTGGGCGCACCTCGATCTCGGGGTCGAGCAGGCCTGTGGGGCGTATGATCTGTTCAACGACAACGCCCTCTGCCTCGCGAAGCTCAAAGTCGGCAGGTGTGGCAGACACATAAACCACCTGGTTGACCATCTCCATGAACTCTTCAAACTTGAGCGGACGGTTGTCGAAGGCGGCAGGCAGACGGAAACCATACTCGACAAGGTTCTGCTTGCGGGCACGGTCGCCTCCATACATGGCGCCTATCTGTGGCACGCTCACATGGCTCTCGTCGATGAAGAGCAGGAAATCTTTGGGGAAGAAATCGAGCAGGCAGTAAGGGCGTTCGCCTGGCTGGCGGCCGTCAAAATAGCGCGAGTAGTTCTCGATGCCGCTACAATGGCCCAGTTCCTTGATCATCTCCATGTCATACTCCACGCGCTCCTTTATGCGTTGTGCTTTGATAGGATCGCCAAGGTCGTTAAAATAGTCGATCTGTGCCGTGAGGTCATCCTGAATCATCCTTATAGCCTGATCCGTCTGCTCCTTAGACGTTACGAACAGGTTGGCAGGGTAGATCTGGTAGTCGTCAAACGAGGCAATGCGGTGAAATGTCACGGCATCGAGTTCCTCAATAGAGTCGATCTCATCGTCCCACCACGAAATGCGCAAAATGTTGTCGCTGTAAGCCATCGACACGTCTACCGTGTCGCCCTTGACGCGGAAGAAGCCGCGCTTCAGTTCCACGTCGTTGCGCACATACAACGCCTCGACGAGCCGTCGCAAAAAGGCGTTGCGGTCGATGTTCTGTCCGCGCTTTATGCTTATTATGCTGTTGGCCATGGCTGTAGGGCCTCCCATGCCGTAGATGCACGACACCGACGACACCACCACCACGTCCTGCCGCCCCGAGAGCAGGGCGCTCACGGCAGCCAGTCGCAGCTTGTCAATGTCCTCGTTTATGGCGAGGTCTTTCTCAATGTATGTGTCGGTGGTGGGCAGGTAAGCCTCCGGCTGGTAATAGTCGTAATAGGACACATAATATTCTACCGCGTTGTTCGGGAAGAAACTCTTCATCTCTTCATAAAGCTGCGCGGCGAGCGTCTTGTTGTGGCTGAGGATGAGGGTAGGGCGGTTTATGTTGTTTATGACGTTGGCCATGGTGAAGGTCTTTCCCGAGCCTGTGACGCCGAGCAGCACCTGTGCGTGTTCGCCCTGCTTTATGCCATCGGTCAGTTCCTTTATGGCTTCGGGCTGGTCGCCTGTGGGTGAGTATTTGGATGTGAGCTGAAACTTCATGTTTTATCCTGTAACTTTATGTTTGCAAGTTACAAAAATACTAAAAAAGCTTGTAACATGCAAAGAATAGCTTGATATTAAGCTATTTTTTGTGAAAAAAGAAAACTAAAGCTTTGCAAATAAAAGAATTATCATTAATTTTGCAGTTCAAAAATAAAAGTATGAGAAAGTTTTTCCCTATCATAATCGTTTCCGCAATGCTGCTTACGGGTTGCGCAAACGAGTTTAACCAGGTTTACAAGACCTCCGACTATTCGTACAAGTATGAATATGCCAAGGAGTGCTTCATGAAAGGAAAGTACACCCGTGCCGTGACGTTGCTTCAGGATCTCGTCACCTTGCAGAAGGGTACAGACAACGCTCAGGAAAGTCTTTACATGCTCGCCATGGCGCAGTATCTGGGCAAGGATTATGAGAGCGCTGCCACCACATTCAAGAAATATTACTCCAGCTACCCCAAGGGCGTGTATGCAGAGATGGCGCAATATTATATAGGACAAAGCCTCTACATGTCGACCCCTGAGCCTCGCTTGGACCAGAGCCAGACGGTGGCGGCCATTTCGGCTTTCCAAGATTATCTTGACCTCTTCCCTGACGCAAAATATAAGGAGACGGCACAGAACCGCCTGTTTGCCTTGCAGGACAAGCTGGTGCAGAAGGAGTTTTATTCGGCTCAGCTCTATTATGACCTTGGACAATATTTCGGCAACTGCACAAACGGCGGCAACAACTATGAGGCGTGCATCATAACAGCACAGAACGCTCTTAAGGATTATCCCTACATGTCGATGCGCGAGAAGTTTGCGCTGCTCATCATGAAGAGCAAGTATGAGCTGGCACAGCAGAGTATTGAGGAGAAGAAGTTTGAACGCTTCCAGGATGCAGAGGACGAGTGCTACGGATTCATCAACGAGTATCCCGACTCAAAGAGCAAGTCGCTTGCTGAGAAATACATCAGCAAGTGTAAGGAGGTAACGAAAGACTAAGACATAATTTTTAAAGAATAACATTATTAAAATATAAGATTAATGGATTACAAGAAATCAAAGGCGCCGGTAAACACCGTAACCAGAAACATCATGGATCTGTGCGACGAGACCGGAAACATCTACGAGAGTGTTGCTATCATTTCAAAGCGTGCTAACCAGATTGCTGTTGAAATAAAGCAGGACCTCAACAAGAAGCTTCAGGAGTTTGCCTCTTACAACGACTCGCTTGAGGAGGTGTTTGAGAACCGTGAGCAGATTGAGATCTCACGCTACTATGAGAAGCTTCCGAAGCCTACACTTATTGCCACGCAAGAGTTTGTTGAAGGCAATGTCTACTATCGTGATCCTGCAAAGGACAACGGCAACAACAACGCTGAGTAAGAGCCAAGGCCATGATTCAGCGCAAACAGACCGTCTTCCTGTTCCTTGCTCTTGTGGCAACCATCTGTTGTCTGTGCATGCCCGTAGGCACCTTTGTGCAGCAGGGCATGGGCACCGACAGCACGGTGTTTAACCTGTGGATGGAGCAGGACGGCAACAAAAATTTTGCAGTGTGGCCGCTCTTCGTGGTGCTCCTGCTCTCTTGTCCCGTGTGCCTTATGGCCATCTTTGCCTTCCGTAACCGCATGCTGCAGAGCAAGCTATGCGTTGTGGGCATGGCGTTACAGGTGGTGTGGGGTGCCGCCCTCTTCTTCTTCGCTTCCACGCTTGGCGGCGATGGCGTCTCGTTCCATGTAGGTTTTGCTTCGGCATTTCCCGTGGTGGCTCTTGTGCTCTATTTTATGGCACGTCGTGGCATCCTTGCCGATGAAAAGCTGGTTAGAGCAGCCGACAGGATAAGATAAAAAGTTTTTTTGATGAATAATTTCAGTAGGGTTTGAAACCTGCTTGAACAGATATGAAGACTCAACAACGTTGTGTTGTGTGAGTCTTTATTTTGTTGTGCCTTTTCAATAAACTGCAAATAACGATAAAAGCAATTCAAAATTGGCATTCAAGCCATCGTGACACCTACCATCGACCTCAGCCATAACGAGGGCGCATGTAACATCTCGCTGCGTGTATGGGGATCAGGAGGCGACAGGCTCATCATTCAGGGCTCTAACCCTGCATCGCAGGCTGCCAAGGTTGTGGTGAAATAAAGTCTGCGCGCGTATAAACAAAAAATCCGCCGTTACACTATGTGATGTGTAACGGCGGATTTTTTGTCTCCTGTTTTTTAAGGCTTTGCCTGCATCTTTCTTTGCAAGGCAAGCCTCTTGTCTTATGGAAGACAAGCTCTTTATTTCTTCAGAGCTTCAGCTACAAACTGCTTGAGGTCTTCGCCTCTAAGGTCGGTTGCCAAGATGTTTCCGTTTTTGTCAATAATGATGGTGTGGGGAATGGCTTGCACGCCGTTTGCTTTTGCCACCTCGCTGTCCCAGCCTCTAAGTTCTGAGAGTTGAAGCCACGTCATGTTGTTGGCTTGAGTGGCCTCCTTCCAACGCTTGTAGTCAGAATCGAGAGACAGGCCGATGATGCCAAGCCCTTTGTCCCTATAGCTGTTGTAGATGTCGACGATGTTTGGCATCTCGTTCATGCAAGGCCCGCACCAGCTGGCCCAGAAATCAAGAATTGTGATCTTGTGTTTGCGTGCCTCTTCAAGAACGGAGATGGGGTTGCGGTCAAAATCGGGTACGGAGATGTCGTTAAAGGTGTGGCCTGATGTTTGCCCGTTAGGATTGGCCGATAGCTCTACTTGCTCAGGCTCAGGATCTGAAAAAAGGGATGCGATACAATCGCGTCCCTTCATGTTCTGACAAGCCGTGAGCGCGAGGCTCACGGCCGTCAGAATGATTATGTGTTTGCAGTTCTTCATTGCGTCTTTATACAAGATATTGCGAGCTGATGCTTTCGTTGTTCACAACGCGGCGGATGGTCTCGGCAAACATGTCGGCAACCGACAGCTGCTTAACCTTTGCGCAGCGGTTAGAGTAGGGGATAGAGTCGGTGAAGACAATCTCCTCAAGAGCAGAGTTCTGGACACGCTCTGAAGCGGGACCGCTCATCACACAGTGAGAAGCACAAGCACGAACGCTCTTGGCACCGGCAGCCTTCATGATGTCGGCAGCCTTGGTGATGGTTCCTGCTGTGTCGACCATGTCGTCAACAATGACAACGTTCTTGCCGTTAACATCGCCGATAATCTGCATGCTATCAACAACATTGGCTCTTGCACGGGTCTTGTTGCAAAGCACCAGTGGGCAGCCAAGATACTTGGCGAAGGTGTTGGCACGCTTTGAGCCGCCAACGTCGGGTGATGCTACCACGAGGTCTTTGAGGTGCAGGCTCTGCAGGTAAGGCAGGATAACACCTGAAGCGTAGAGGTGGTCAACGGGTACGTCGAAGAAGCCCTGGATCTGGTCGGCATGGAGGTCCATAGTGATCAGACGGTCGATACCGGCAGCGCTCAGCAGGTCTGCTACAAGCTTTGCGCCGATGCTCACACGCGGTTTGTCTTTTCTGTCCTGACGTGCCCAACCGAAATAAGGAATTACGGCGATGATGTGACGTGCCGAAGCGCGTTTGGCAGCGTCAATCATGAGTAGAAGCTCCATGAGGTTGTCTGAGTTGGGGAATGTGCTCTGTACGAGGAACACGTCGCGTCCGCGGATCGACTCCTCGTAAGATACGGCAAACTCGCCGTCAGAAAATTTAGTTACCACCAGGTTTCCCAGGGGGCATCCCAAACTTGCGCAGATCTTCTCTGCAAGGTATCTCGTGTTAGTTCCCGAGAACACCAAAAAAGAGTTGTTCGCACTCATTTTTTAATCTTTTGATTATGTTGAAAATATAATGTTTTAAATTGATCGTCTTTTGATGGTTTGTTAACCGACAGCCTTAACTCTCTGTTAACCAATCGTCTTTATTATCTTCTCAAAATAATTAATGATTTCCTTATAGTCTTTTTGGTTGTGGATGTCAAACTTGTTCCACAAGTCGCCTCTTATAACCACACCTCCGAAACCAAGGTCTTTGGCTATGCGTATGTTGTCGAGCGTCATGCCTCCCATCGCATACACCTTCTTGTCTATGAGCCCTTTGTCGGCAGCCTGTTCGAGCTGTTGCATGGTGAAATCTGATTTCTCCTCTGGTGAGCTCACGCTGTTGAAGATGTTGTGCAAGAACACCTGGTTGCTGCAACGTTTCATCTCCTTTAGCTGGTCTATGTTTGAGCATGAGCGACCTATGCGTCCTTTATAGCCTTCAGGCTCCTTTATGCTGGCATCGTCGAGATGTATTCCTGCCAAATCGTATTCCTGCTTTAGGTAGAAATGGTCATGTACGGTGATCTTATCGTAAAAATCGTCGGGCAAGAGCGTTAGCAAGCGTTCGGCATACATGGGCGATGCTCCTGGCTTATACAGATGCAGGCTTTCCATGCCTTGTTCGAAGAGCGCGGATAGTATTTTGTCTTCTTCCACAAAGAATGTGGATTTAGTCATTATTACGAGCTTCATCGTCCTATATTTTCAATTTAATTGCAAATGTATGAATTTTATCCCAAACATGCAATAGTCTATATGAGAAATTTGTTCTTTTACGGCTCTTTGTTGCCTTTTTGTATGTTTTAAAAAGAAAAAACGAACGTTTTGTCAAGACTAATTGAGGATTTTTATGGAAGGCAAAAGATGTTTTAAAAAAACAAATGATGTTCATGAAAGAGCAAAAGGCAGTCATGAAAGAGCAAAAGGCAGTCATGAAAGAGCAAAAGACAGTCATGAAAGAGCAAAAGGCGGTCTTGAAAAGACCAATGGGTTATGAAAAGAAGATAGAGACAAAAGAGACAACTCTTTAATTGTGAGGCTGTAAAACCGTGATTGAAGAATTGTCACTGTTGTCTCTATCGCCTTTAAAACGCTGCTTTTGTAACGTCTTGTCTTTATCGTTTGATCTCGATATCCTGTTTCACGTTGTTGCGTATCTTGGTGAGATATTGCTTCATGCGCTTGGCATCCTTGTTGTCAATGATGTCGAGCAGTTCTTTCAGTTCTGTGCGTATCTGTGCCACAGAGTCGTGGGTGTAGGGGTTGAACAGAATCTCCTGCAACAAGAAATCGTCCTCGTTGAGCACGCCCTTGGCTATCTGCATGTGGCGCTTGAAGGTGGTGCCAGGCGCGTCTTGGTGCTTCATGACAGCCGCAAAGGTGAAGGTGCTGACGAACGGGATGCTCAGCGAGTAGGCCACGGTGCGGTCGTGCTCCTCGAACGTGTACTCGTAGATGTTTAATCCCAACTTGCTGTATAGGTCGCGGAAGAAGATGCGGCCCATATAGTCGCCCTCGCTGATGATGATGGCGTTCTCCTCGCTCAGCTGGTTGAGGTTAGCGAAGGTCGGGCCAAACATGGGGTGGGTCGAGACATAAGGATGGCCCGTTGTCTCGTAGAACGCCTTCAAGCCCGTCTTTACTGATGATATGTCGCTAATAATGCAGTCGGGGCGTAGGCTGGGCAGCACCTCCTTAAATGCAGAAACGGTGTATTTTACCGTCACGGCATTGATGACGAGGTCAGGGTTAAACTCCTTTATTTCGTCGAGCTGCGTGAACCGTTGGCAGTTGTATGTGAACCTCATGCGCATGGGGTCTTTCTCATACACCGCCGTTTCGTGTTCGAAGCTGAGCAGGTCAAGAAAGAAACTTCCCATCTTGCCTGCTCCCAAAACTAATATTCTCATCTAACTTACTGGTTTATGATCTCCATCTGCTGACGTACCGACTCCTCATGCACATGCTCGAACACCTCTTTTATAAACTCGGGGTCCATGCCGCAGAGAGAACCTTGTGCGCCGCGCTTGTCAAGAATCTCATTGTAACGAGAGGTCTGAAGCACCGTCATGTTGTGTTCCTTCTTGTATTGGCCAATCTCGCGGCACACACGCATGCGTTGTGCCAGGAGGTTCATGAGCTGGTTGTCGAGCTCATCGATCTGCTTACGGAGCTCATGTATGCCCTCTGTCGTGACCTTCTCGTCGCGGATGACGAGCAGACTGAGTATGTAGTCGAGCACATCGGGCGTTACCTGCTGCTTGGCGTCGCTCCATGCGTTGTCGGGAGAGCAGTGGCTCTCAACAATCAGACCGTCGAAGCCGAGGTCCATGGCCTGCTGGCAGAGAGGAGCGATGAGCTCACGACGGCCACCTATGTGGCTGGGGTCGCAGATGATCGGCAACTCAGGAATGCGGCGGCGCAGCTCGATAGGAATCTGCCACATCGGCATGTTGCGGTATATCTTCTTGTCGTAGCTTGAGAAGCCACGGTGTATGGCTGCCATACGCTTGATACCTGCCTGGTTTATGCGCTCCATAGCACCAATCCACAGCTCGAGGTCGGGGTTCACGGGGTTTTTTACAAACACAGGCACGTCCACACCCTTCAAGCTGTCGGCAAGCGCCTGCATGGCGAAGGGGTTGGCGGTGGTGCGGGCACCTACCCACAGCACGTCGATGCCATACTTAAGAGCCAGCTCCACATGCTCGGGTGTGGCCACCTCGGTGGCGGTGAGCATGCCTGTCTCCTTCTTTACCTCTTGCATCCAGGGCAGAGCTACCTCGCCGTTGCCCTCAAACCCACCGGGCTTGGTGCGCGGCTTCCATACACCAGCACGGAAGATGTGGCATCCGAGCTTTGCCAGCTGGCGTGCTGTTTCTATAACCTGTTCCTCTGTCTCTGCCGAGCAAGGGCCGGCGATGACGATGGGACGTTCGTTGTCACTGGGGAGATTAAGCGGTTTGAGTTCTAATTCCATATTATCTTAGTTTTATTGTTTATTGTTCAGTTAATCATTTTCTTAATTCTTTCCAACGCCTCCTTTATCTTCTCGTCCTTGGCACACAGGCTGATGCGTATGTAACGTTGGCCGTTGGAGCCGAAGATAAAGCCTGGGGTAATGAACACGCGGGCCTCGTGGAGCACCTTCTCTGTAAGCTCCTCGGCGTTGGCATAGTGGTCAGGTATGCGTCCCCATAGGAACATGCCCACCTGTGAGTGGTCGAACGAGCAACCGAGCGTGGCCATGATCTGTTCGGCGATGTCGCGGCGACGACGGTAGGTCGTGATGTTTGCCTCGTGGTGCCATTCGGGTGTGTTGGTGTTGAACGCCTCGGCGGCAGCGAGCTGTAGACCGCGGAACGTGCCCGAGTCGATATTGCTCTTTATCTTCAAGATCCACGATATGAACGTGGGGTTGGAGGCGCACATGCCCACACGCCAGCCCGGCATGTTGTGGCTCTTCGACATTGAGTTGAACTCTATGCAGCAGTCTTTTGCTCCAGGCACCTGCAACAACGACATCGGCTTGTCGTTGAGAATGAACGAGTAGGGGTTGTCGTTAACCACCACGATGCCGTGCTTCTTGGCGAACGCCACAAGACGCTCGTAGGTCTCGCGACGGGCGTTGCCGCCTGTCGGCATGTTCGGATAGTTGGTCCACATGAGCTTCACGTCGGTGAGGTCCATCTTTTCCAGCTCGTCAAAGTCGGGCTGCCAACCGTTGTCTTCGCTCAGGTTATAATTGATGATCTCTGCACCGAGAATCTTGCTCAGCGATGTGTAGGTGGGGTAGCCGGGGTTGGGCACCAGCACTTTCTCGCCTGGGTTGACAAACGCCAAGGTTACATGTAGAATTCCTTCCTTTGAACCGATAAGGGGCTGAACCTCTGTGTCGGCGTTGAGGTTTACATCATACCAGCGCTTATAGAAGTTAGCCATGGCGTGACGCAGCTCAGGCGTTCCCATCGTGGGCTGATAGCCGTGGGCGTTGGGTTGTGCTGCTACCTCACATAGCTTCTCTACGGTCTGCTTTGACGGTGGCATGTCGGGTGAACCGATGGCTAACGATATGATGTCTTTGCCTTCGGCGTTTAGTTTCGCTACTTCTTTCAGCTTGCGGCTGAAATAATATTCTTGTACTGCCGACACACGGTCAGCGGGTTTTATTGCAGTCATTTTTTTCTGTTTTTTTATGTGAATAGCCTTGCGTTTGGATGTTTCCCTTTTTCCTTTTCCCTTAATTCTTCACTCTTCACTCTTCACTCTTCACTCTTCACTTTCTTCACTCTCCCTTATACTCTCCCAATATTTTCATTTCGCTTGTGAGAGGTATTATGGCATCGATGCTTTGGTGATAGCGGGTGATGTTGTTATAAGTGACATCGACATAGAAAAGATATTCCCATTCGTGACCGATGATGGGGAGCGATTGGATCTTTGTCAGGTTGATGTTGTAGAACGAGAGGATGGTGAGCACCTTTGACAGACTGCCCTCCTCGTGGGGAACGTTGAACACCAAACTTGCCTTGTCGGCCTTCTCTATGGGGCGTAGGAAATCGGCCTTGTTGGGGTTGCAGACAACGAGGAAGCGGGTGTAGTTGTGCTTATTGTCCTCTATGTGGTCTTCCAAAATCTTTAAGCCGTGAAGCTTTGCGGCAGCAGCGTTACAAATGGCAGCCCATCCGTGACATTGGTTCTTGGCTATATATTCGGCAGAGCCAGCGGTGTCTTCTGCCTCCACCGCCTTAAGGTCGGGATGGTTAGACAGATATTTGCGACATTGCATCAGGGCCACAGGGTGCGAGTGGACTTCGCTGATTGTTGTCCAGTCGTCCTCGGGCAGACAGCAGATGCAGTGATGAATCTGCAACTTATGCTCTCCGGCGATGGTGGTGCCAGAGTCGCGCAGCAACTCATAGTTGTGCAGCAGACTTCCTGCGATGGTGTTTTCTATCGCCACCATTCCGATGACTGTCGGGTCGCGCTTTATGTTCTCAAACACCTGCTCAAAGGTTGCGCAGCATATTAGCTGTATCTGTTCTCCCTGAAAGTGTTCGTGTGCCGCGATGTCGTGGAACGACCCGTTGAAGCCCTGTATTGCAATTCTTTTCATCTCTCTGTTTCTTTTATCTTTATGTTTCCTTTATCTTGTTTCTTCGTGTCTTACGCGTTTCCTTGTTTCTTAAGTGTCTTTCGCGTGTTACGAAAAAGCCCCGCTTTCACTTGTATGTGAAGCGGGGCTTGAGTTTGTCAATATCTTACCATAAGTTGAAATTTTATACGCAACTTCCCGCTTCACAATTTCTTGTAAAGTAAAAATAAAAGTAATAAAAAGATGCGTACATTTTCATAACTATATGTTTTATCTTGTTTTTATTTGTTTTTTTGTTTCTTTTTGTTTTAATCTTGTTTTATTGCTTGCAAATGTATAACATTTTTTTCTTACAAACAAGAAAAAAACAAAAAAATGTCAGATTAAGTGCTTTTTTTCTTGTTTTTAGTAATTTTTTACGGCTGTTTTGCCGTCACATGTCATGCTGCTTTGCTCGGGCTTGCTGTTTCGCTTTGCTTAGGCTTGGTCTTTCGCTTTGCTTAGGCTTGCCCTTTTTGCTTTGTCCTCTTTTTCTCAACGTCTAGTTGTTGAACAGTCCGAACGGGTCTACGCTCTTATAGGCTGTGCGCACCTTGTGCTCCACGCCCTCGGCGGTGTAGTCGCCGCTCACACCTTCTGCTATCTTAGGATCCAGTTCGAGCACAGAGCGCATGTCTTCCTCTGCACCTTTCGTGTCGCCCTGAGCCATGCGTATGGCGCCACGCTCCTTGAAGGCTAACACGCTGAAGGGGTTGGCATCGAGCACACGGCCATAGTCGGCAATGGCCTTATCGTGATCACCGCTTCTCTCTGCTATGCGTGCCACGAGCAGAAGCACATCCTCGTTGTCCTCTACGTTCTTTTCTAACCATTCGGCATCTTCCGATGCTCCTTTTACGTCGCCCATGTTCATGAGAAGCTCGCCGCGCAGCAGGCGTGCGGCCCCAAAATCGTCCTTTAGAGTGATGGCCTTGGTCAGCAAGGCAATGGCGCTGATGGCGTTGCCTTGTCCGTTGCATGCGCGGGCATAGTTGAACAGCACCATGGGGTTGTCTTTGTCTGCCTCCATGCCTTTCTCACATGCTGAAGCCATGGCATCGTAGTCTTCCATCATGAACGCCACCTCTGCCATGCGCATAAAGACGGCTACGTTCTGTGGCTGCGCTTCGCCGAGAATCTGTAGCTGCTCAAGAGCCTGTGACAGCTCGTCGGTGTGCATGTAAGCCTGTGACAGATAATCGCGACACTCAAGGTCTTCTTGTATTGTCAACGCGTGTGTGAAGCATTTCACGGCATAGTCGACCTGTCCTTGCTTCAATGCCCGCACGCCGTCATATTTCAGCGTTTCGAAATTCTTGCTGTCCTCGTCTTTACGTTTTTCTTCTGCTGTTTGGCTGTTGTTGCCGAAGAGTGACTTAAAAAATCCCATATCTTATATTTTTGTTTTAGGTGGGTTCCTTCATGAACCCCGCTTTTGTTATGTTTGCTGTTTTGTTATGTTTGATTTAGGGCATGCTGTGATGACCATAACAGCCCCACATATTTATTATAGAGAACAAAGTTAATGGAAAGATATTTATCCACAAAATATTCTCTCATTATTTAGGCTTTTTTTGATTATCTTGCATGTAGTGAAAAAAAACTACAATGGTTGCAACTTTATGCTTCCTTCGCTCGTCTTATAGATGAAAAGAAAAACAAGATTGTAAAAAGAAAAAAACAAAGACGAACGATTATGAAAATAAAGATGACAAAAATGTTTATGATTGCTGTGGCTGCCATAATGTTTGTGGCATGCGACGGTCGTGCTGTCGGCACAAACAATAACAGCAATGCTGCAGAGAACGCGCTTGAGACAAAGGCAAGTAAAAAGGAAATGACCGTGTTGCGCAAGTTGAATTATTTCAACTCCATAAAAGTCAATGTGCCGTGTGATGTCTATTTTATGCAGGGCAACACATCGAAGGCACGCATTGTAGGAACGCAAGAGGCAATAAGCAAACTGGAGTTTGTCGTTGACAGAAATGGACAACTGAGCATCTCAAGCAAGAAATCGTGCAGCAACATCTTCTTTGGTTGCAACACTGAGAAACTGAAGATTTATCTCACATCCATAGACCTCATTGCGCTCAACATGATGGGAGCAGGCGACTTCAAGACGCTGACACCCATAGACACCGACGACCTGAACGTAACCATGTCGGGAGCGGGAAATATAGACTTTGAGAAGCCTGTTATCTGTGACAACTTTAGCCTCGTGCTGCGTGGAGCCGGCGATATCGACTTCAAGAGCGTTGAGACAAGGAAGGCAAGCGTGGAGTTGTATGGAACTGGCGACATTGACCTTAACCTTCACAAGGTTGTAAGCACCGACATCTCTGTTAAGGGAACTGGCGACGTGGATGTAAACTTTGACCGTTGCGGCTCGGCCTCTTGTTCTCTCTACGGCACAGGCGATATAGAGCTGTCGGGTTCTCTGCGTTCTTTCTCACAGAAGAAATATGGTACAGGAAGCATCGATTCTGAGAAGCTCAAAATAGCAAGATAATTCTTGCTTGTTGCCATTATAAACGCAAGAACGTGGGCCTTACGACATGTTGTGTCGCGACCCACGTTCCCTTTCTTATTATTGGTTGTTAAGTTTGTTCTTATTGTCTTTATGCTTTTTGTCTTTTTATAGTCTAATTTTTTATAGCTAAAATCTTCTTTATAGCTAAAATCTTCTTTATAGCTAAAATCTTCTTTATAGCTAAAAATATTTCAGCTTTATATCTGCGCGATATATTTCTGTAGCCCTTTCTTCAATGCCGGCAAGCGGAGCAACACTTTCTCAAGCAATAAGATGCCTATGACGGTTGTGGCGATGCCAAGCAACACATCGATGATGTAATGGTGTCCCGAATAGACAGCTGTCCACCAGATGCCAAGACAGATGAAGGCAAACACGACTACCGTGACCTTCGGCTGATGGCTCTTCACGGCATAGATGGCTGTTATGAGCATGTAGGCGGCGTGCAATGAAGGCACGGCGGCAAACACGTTGGCGTTCTTGCCATAGAGAGCATGGAAGATGCCTAGCCCTGTCATGGCGTCAAAGCGTCCGAGCCCTGCCACGTTGCCAGGCGTGTTGAGTATTGGCTCAAAGCCATATTTCATAGCGTACCATGGTGGGGCTGCTGGGTGTATGTAATAGCCACAGAAGCCAACGAGGTTCACAAACAGGAAGGCGAGCGAGAAGTGTAGATAGCTGTCGCGGTCGCCCTTGAGGTAGAGATAGATGGCAAAGCCTAAAGGCACAGGCACCCAACAGAGATAGAACAGTCCGGCCATAAAGTCGGCGAGGCCGCAGTGGTGTTGCGCGAAATATTCGCCAGGAATCTGTCGTGCTCCTTCAGCGCCGATGCCGAACAGAGCCTTTTCGGCATCATACAGTCCGCGCACGTCTATGGGGTTAACCTCATAGTTGGGTAGCAGACGCATCCAGTCGTAGGAGCATGCGAAGATGAGCCATGGCGTGAGGGCAAGGGCCAACTTGCGTGTGGGCTTTATTGCCAGCAGAACGGCATAAAACAGAATGATGTAGATGCTGAACATGCGTCCTTTATTTATTTTTTCTCCATTTTGTTCATCACCTTGTAACAGTGGGCTATGCGCCAGAACGCTGTGATGTTTGCCAACACAGCTATGAGAAGCATGCCTCCTGCGAGCCACCATATATTGCCCGTAATGCCTGTGATGATGGCTGTAGCTGCTGTAACGACCACGCGCTCGGGGCGTTGCATGAAGCCCACCTTGCAGTCGATGTCCAGACCTTCAGCGCGTGCTCTAACATAGCTCACCATCACCGAGCCTATCATGGCAGCAAACGTTACAACGCCCATCCAGAACCACTCGCCGTCCTTCATGCGTATGAAGGCGAGGCAGATGCCAAAGAGGCTCACCAACTCGCTGTAGCGGTCGAGCGTGCTGTCCCACAGCGCACCGAAGAGGCTGCTCTGGCCGCTCATGCGTGCCAGTCGTCCGTCCATCATGTCGAACAGTCCGGCGGCAATGATGATAAATCCGCCCCATCCGATCTCCTTCATGCAGGCGTTGAGGCTCTGTGCCTCTGCGCCGTCGAGTCCGAGCTTCCATGCTGCGTCAATGAAGAAAGCAGCGGCAACGATGTTGCCGATGAAGCCTATGGTGGTGACCATATTTGGTGTAATGCCCACTTTTATCATGCCCTTGATTAGAGGGTTGATGATGACATAGATAACCTTTTGTAAAAAATCTCTATAATTCATTGTCTTTAGTTTGAGTCGCTTAACTATTACTCCTTCTGTCTGTTGGCGTGAAAGACGAAGACACGCTGCATCTGGTAGTTCCATATCACAGCCACAGCCACGGCAACGATGGCTTTTGACAACACGAAGTTCATGCCCGAAGCCTCTGTAAGGGCATAGGTGCCGTAGGTGTTGAGAGCAATGCTGCCTATCCATACAAGCAGATAACGCAACGCCACATATTTCTTCTTCATGCCAAGTGCGTGGAACACCCAGCGGTAGTTGATCGAACAGTTGACGATGCCGCCAAATATAGCACCGAGCAACGTGGCGTCAGCATACCACATGTGGCAGAACTTTGCAAGCACGATGGTGAGTGCAAAGTCGGCTACAGTAGCCACCGATGCTGAACACTGTGCTTTGGTAAAGGTCACGATGCCGCGTCTTATATTGCCCATTGTGCCAAGACGATAATGATCAGACTGTATATTCCTGCCACGATGTCGTCGGCCATGACATAGAAGGCACCCTTCATGCGGTCGATACGTCTTATACCTAACGGCTTGACGATGTCGAAGAACCTGAAGAGCACAAACGATGCTATGCAGAACGCCCACGCTCTCGCGCTTCCGTCGATGGGCTGACAGGCGAGGAGCGGTATCCACACGCCCACCATCTCGTCCATGACCACACGTTTGGGGTCATCGCCCCAAAAGGGCATGACGCGTTGCGTGGCCCATGTGCCGAGGGCTGTGAAGACTATTACAAAAGCAAGGGTTGTGCCGAACAAGGCGACGGGAGACAGATATAAAGAGAGGGCTGACCATATAGCTGTGGCCAACAAAGCACCGGCAGTTCCTGGCCCCCATGGCCAAAAACCGCTACCAAACCCAGAGCCTATAATAATAGGTAATAGTGGAGCTCTTTTCATATCGTGATGCAAAATTAATGGAAAAAACATTAATATCCAAAAAGTTTTCTCTTTTTTTATAAATAATATGTATAACTTTGCAGCGCGAAACAGTAAAGGCTGTTTGATGACATAATAAAAAGATTGTAAAGGTGAAGAGATTTTTTAGCATTATATTTTTTGTCATGTGTGTGGTGGCTGTGAGTGCCCAGCAAAAGATTACTGGTGAGGTGGTAGATGCCGACGGCTATGCCATCCCGCTGGCCAGCGCCATGTATAAAGGTCACCATGTTGCTGTGGTGAGCGACATCGAAGGCAAGTTCAGCATCGACCGCCACGACGGATGGGTGCTATCTGTCAGCTCCGTGGGCTTCAAGACACAGACCATAACCATTAACAGCAAGACACCCTCGCATCTTAAGGTGGTGTTGAAGGACGATTCAAAGAGTCTTGGTGAAGTGGTGGTGAAGAGCAAGCGTGGCCGCTACTCGCGTAAGGACAACCCCGCCGTGGAACTGATGAAGCGCGTGGTGGCTGCGAAGAAGCAGACCGACCTCTCCAATCACGACTACTATCAGTATAACAAATATCAGAAGATAACGCTGGCCCTCAACGACATAAAGCCTGCCGACCTTGACAGCGGCAAGTTTAAGAACAAGCAGTGGGTCATTGATCAGGTTGAGGTGAGTCCGTACAACAACAAGCTTATCCTGCCTGTGTCGGTGGACGAGACCGTTACGCAGCATATCTATCGTAAGAGTCCGAAGGAGGAGAAGGACATTATTAAAGGTACGCGCTCTGAGGGCGTGAACAACGTGTTGCAGACAGGCGAGATTTTGAACACCATGCTCAAGGAAGTCTTCACCGATGTCAACATCTACGATGATCACATCCGTCTGCTCCAATATCAGTTCGTTAGCCCGATAGGCGAGACAGCCGTGTCGTTTTACCGTTTCTATATCGCCGACACGGTGTATGTGGATCGCGACCTGTGCTACCATCTGGAGTTTATTCCAAACAACCAGCAAGACTTCGGCTTCCGTGGCGAGCTTTATGTCCTTGCCGACAGTACGCTCCATGTGAAGCGTTGCGAGATGACGTTGCCAAAGCGTAGCGATGTCAACTTTGTGGAGGACATGAAGATTGTGCAGGAGTTTACAAAGCTGCCTGACGGCGAGTGGGTTCTCACCATTGACGACATGACGGCAGAGATACGCATAAACAAATGGATTCATGAGGCTCTCGTTACGCGAACGACGCGACTGAGCGACTATGCTTTCGACGAGTTGCCAAAGATGCTGTTTAAGGGACGGGCGAAGGTGCGCCATGAGGCCGATGCTATGATTCGTGACGAGGCGTTCTGGAACCAATATCGTGCTGTGGGTCTTACAAAGAGCGAGTCGTCGATGAACGCCTTCATCCATCGCATGGAGCAGTCGAAAAACTTCAAGTGGCTGCTCTTTGGCATACGCGCTCTGTTCGAGAACTATGTGGAGACGGGCTCGTCGCGCACAAAGAGTAAGTTTGATTTCGGACCGATAAACACTCTTATCTCGAAAAACTTTGTCGACAACTACCGCTTCCGTGTGAGCGGCCGAACAACGGCAAACCTCAATCCGCATCTCTTCTGGACAGGTTATTACGCTTACGGTACAAACTCGAAGCACCATTATTATGGTTCAGAGATAACCTACAGTCTGAATAAGAAGAAGAACGTGCCGTTTGAGTTTCCTCAGCGTAACATAACGTTTGAGAGCGCTAACGATGTGATGTCGCCGTCAGACAAGTATCTCATTCACAATAAGGACAACGTCTTCATGACGTTCCGCACAACGGAGGTAAAGCAGATGTATGCTTATAACCGCCAGAAGCTCGGATTCATGTATGAGACCGACTGGGGCTTGTCGTTCAACGCCTCGATAAAGGCTGAGAGCAACCGTCCGAAGGGTGATCTGGTCTTTGAGAAGATGACCAGTTCAAAGGTTGATGAGGCAGGCAATGCTGTGCCCGAGTATGTGGACCGCTTGCGCACCACCGAGTTTAAGGTGGGTTTGCGCTTCTGTCCTGGCCAGACATACATCAACACAAAGCAGCAACGTCTGCCTGTGAACCTCGACGCGCCAGAGTTTACGGTCAACCACACCATGGGTGTGAAAAACTTTATCGGAGGCCAGTATAAGCTCAACCTCACCGATGTGGGCATATACAAACGCTTCTGGATGGGCACATGGGGATATATAGACACGCACCTCAAAGGTGGAGCACAATGGGACAAGGTGCCGTTCCCGCTCCTCATCATGCCGCCTACCAACCTCACCTACTTTGAGTTGGAAAACACGTTCAGCATGATGAAGAACATGGAGTTTCTCAGCGACCGCTACGCTTATGCTTCTGTGTCGTGGGACCTTAACGGTAAGCTGCTTAACCGTCTGCCGCTCATAAAGCATCTCAAGTGGCGCGAGTATATAGCTGTGAAGGGCATGTGGAGCACGCTCACCGACAAGAACAACCCGTTCCTTGAGAAGAATGCCAACGACCCGTTGCTGTATAAGTTCCCGGAGGACTCTTACATCATGGACAAAAACAAGCCTTACCTTGAGGTGGTGGCAGGTGTGCACAACATCTTTAAGTTCTTCGGTGTCGACTATGTGCGCAGACTGACTTACAACGAGCTGCCGGGCGTTCATAAGAACGGTGTGAGGTTTAGTTTTATGATGAGCTTCTAACGGCAGCCTTGCCTTTTTATGGTAGGTATGGTGGCTCACAAGAGCTGTAAAAAGAGAGATAGGAGACAACGATTATGGAGTTTTACTTGGCAGACAGACAGGGGATAACACGCGCTGGTCTGATGTATGTCATCGGACAGATGGAAGGATGCAGTTGCAAGTATGTGGAGGATAAGTGTGAGTTGCTGCAAGTGCTCTCTTGTGATGAGGCCAGCGTGGTGGTGCTCGACTACACCTTGTTCGACTTTAATGACCAAGCCGAACTGCTCATCGTGAGCCAACGGTTTCCGCTTGTTCACTGGGTGCTCTTCAGCGAGGACTTAAGTGTTGATTTTGCTCACCAGATGGTGGTTGCAAGCAACGTGTTTGGAATTGTGATGAAAGAGTCGCCGTTGCAAGAAATCCGTGAGGCTCTGCAGTATGCTGCTTCCGGACGACGCTTCATCTGCCAACGCATGGCCGAGATGTTGCTCACGCCTAACACTTCTTCTTCCGACGACATGGTGAAGCTCACGAAGACGGAGACGGAGATTCTAAAGTGCATTGCGTTAGGCATGACAACAAAGGAGATTGCAGAGAAACGTTTCTCAAGTTTCCATACCATAAACACGCATCGTAAGAATATCTTCCGCAAGCTTGGCGTGAACAACGCTCATGAGGCCACGAAATATGCCCTTCGAGCAGGATTGGTGGACAGTGCCGAATATTACATCTAACGTTTTTTCTTATTCAATTTAACGATTCTATAAAACAGAATGCGCTCAGCCTAATTGCTTCAATAGCAGTTAGGCTGAGCGCATTTTTTATCGTTATCGTTTTCTTTGTTTCGTTTTGCGGGCTTCGCTTTTTACCGCTTTTGCTTTCTTTTATTTCTTTTTATTTCTCCTTGTCAAACAAGATGGTGGTCTTTCCGAACCCCATCGATAACATGAGCTTCTGCATCTGCGCTTTAGCGTTCAGCTCCGCTGTGCGATAGTTGGTTGGCGTGAGGCAGCGCTTCATCATAGCCTTGCGGGCGCGTTCATACAAGGCGGCGCGGTCTGTGTTGCTCCATTTTCCGCTCTCGAAGAACGAACGTGTGCGGCCCTCATCTATGAAGCGTTTGTCGAGGAGCTTGATGCGTGGAAGCGTCATTGTTATAGAGTCGCCAGAGGATACAATCCAGTCGGGTCGGGCTTCTGAGAGGTCAAGACCCAGACGCAATGTTCCATAATAGATGCGAACCAGCTCATCGTTGGAGAAGAACCCGTGACGCACCGTGTCTATAAGCTCCTCGTCGCTGATGGACAGAAACTCCCATTGTCCGATGCTGCGGATCTGCTCTATCTGTGTGGGCGTGATGTCTATCTTGTCGTTTGTTACCACCTCCACGCTGTTGCCTTTGTTCAGATGGTGGAGAAGCAGCACCACGGCCACAGTTGCTGCCACGGCTGCTGCTATGAGCGTCCACGACATGACGGTTTGGCTCAGCAGGTTGCCAATAAGTCCTTTTATGCCTTTATTTTCTTTTGCCATGGTCTGTGCTTGTTTCCATTAATGATGAGATGTTGTTGGGGTTAAACCCTTTTCTGAATGTTATCGTTATGTTGGTCTCCTTAAATCCAGCCTGTACCAGCATGGGGATGAGGATATTGGCAGCGTTCTCGCGAGCCTGTGATGTGAGGTTCAGGCTGGGTAGCGACTTTATGATCTCCTCACGTCCCTGTCGCTCATAGGCTGTCAGCTCCTCGTCAGAGAAGCGGCTGCGTGTGAGCGCCACATATTGTTTTATGTCCTCGTGGTTTATGCTTGTGCTTGTGAGCTGCACCTTGGGGTCGGGCAGCACCACCTCAATGTGGTCGCCATGACGCGTGACGCTTGTAGAGTCGAAAGCAGAGAAATCGATGTATGCCTTGACAACAGCATCCATGGGGATGGCAATCTTGCGTTTGCCGAGAGGGAGGTCTATGTTATAGTCGTGCTTCATAAACTGTCCCTGTAGGCTCACCTTGTCGTCGTGGGTAATGATCTTGTGCAAGTGACACTCGGTGGTGTAGAGCCTCGAACATTTCTGTATCTGAGTGACGAGCATGGGTATGGTGTCCACCTTCGGTGTGTCGATGGTTACCTCCTTCTTTTTACAGTTTGTAAGAAGAAGGGCTAAAAATATTGTTATAATAAATGAAAAATATCGCATTCCTGATAAAATAGATGTTGTTTGTTCGCTTTAGTTACAAAGGTACGCCTATTGAGCGGAAAAACAAAACATTATTTCCTTTTTTTGGGTTTTATACGATATTTTTATTAACTTTGCGGTGATGAATCTTAAACAGTCATATTACAGAGTGGGCCTTGCCATGATGATGGTTGGAGGTCTGACATTGTTTTCTTCTTGCAAGGATGACAAGAAGAAGGCTGAGGGCGACATTATCGCTCCCAAACCTGTCGTTGTGAAAAAGAAATCGACACAGAAGGTTGGCGACTACTCACAGAAGCGTGAGGTTGACTGGCTGGGCGCACATTATATAATAAGTATGGAGCGCAAGGCTGACGAGTCGTTGCCTCTAGTGGCCGATGAGCAAGGCAACAAGTATTTTGACAACCGCATAACCGTAGAGATAAAACGTGCTGATGGCTCTTTGTTCTTTAAGCGCACGTTTGTGAAAACCGATTTTGCAAAATGTCTATCCAACAGTTATGGCCGAAACGGAGCTTTGCTTGGCGTGGTGTTTAACGAGGTGAAAGACAACAACCTCTATTTCGCTGCCAGCGTTGGGTCACCCGACATCATGAGCGACAGCTTCGTGCCCATCGTGGTTAAGATCACACGCACGGGTGCAATGAGCATTTACGAAGACACGCAGCTCGACACATCGGCCGATGACAATGCACCGGCCGATGAGGATGATGGCGTTGAATGACGATTCTCCATAATAAACCGCTTTTAAAGTTTTGTATTTTGAGTTTTGAATTTTGAATTATCGGCTGAAGCCGATTTTGAATTATTGAATTATGATTTTTCAATTCCTAATTCAAAAATAATTCCTAATTGCGGCTTCGCCGCAATAATTCATAATTCAAAACTCAAAATTTAAAATTGCGCTTTGCGCAAGCCTTTTTACTGTTAAAAGGGCTATTGAATTCTTCACTCTTCACTCTTCACTCTTCACTTTTCACTCTTCACTTTTCACTCTCCACTTCCTTCCCTCCAGCTTCTTCAGTTCTTTGCGGAACCGTTGCCAGTAGAGCACACCTGCGAGGGTGAGACCGAATGGGAAGGCGAGCCAGATGCCAAGGATGCCAAGGTTGGCAATGAAGCCAAGGACATAGCCTAAGGGAAGACTAACCAGGAAGTAGGCAATGAAGGCGCAAGGCACAAGAGGCTTCACGCACGATATGCCACGCAGAGCATTGGAAAAAGTGTATTGCATGCCATCGCCAAACTGGTAGATAATCAGCACAATGATGAGCATGCCCACGATCTGCTGCACCTCCACGTTTGATGAGAACAGTGCTCCCAGCTGGTTGCGAAAGATGAGAGTCGGTATGGACAGGAGAAGCGAGCAGAAGAGTACAAGGCGGAACCCGTCTTTGCTGTTGGCTTTTATCCCTTCAATGTCGTTCTGTCCTGCAAAATGGCTTATGCGTATGGATATGGCCGTTGCCATTCCGAAGAGAATGAGGTAGAAAAGCTGCGAGATGGTTATCGTTACCTGATGTGCTGCCAACGGCAATGTGCCGAGCCATCCCACCATCACGCAACTGAGGCTGAAGGCAGCTGTCTCCATGCCGAGCTGTAGGGCCACGGGCAATCCTAAACGGTTCATCTCAGCAAAGTCGGTACGGTTCACATGTCCTGCGAACATGTTTGTGCGGTATGTCTTAAAGTCGCCCTTATACATGAAAATGCCTACGAGCACCAATGCCATGACCACGCGCGAACCCATGGTCGATATTCCGGCACCGAGCAGTCCTAACTCGGGGAAACCGCACGCTCCATAGATAAGAAACCCGTTGAACAAGACGTTGAGACCGTTGGCTGCCACCATCACCCACATCGACACCTTGGTGCGCCCGATGCCGTCGAACAGCTGCTTAAGGGTGTTGAACACTCCCACGAACGGCATCGAGATGAGGTTGATGATGAAGTAGGGGCGTATGAGCTCCAACAGCTCTGTGGGCTGACCTATGCGCGAGAGGTTGAAATAAAGGATGGTCATCAGCGTCATGAGGATCAGACAGATAAGCATGTTGGCAGCAATGGAGTTTTTTACCTTCACTCCGATCTCGTCATGTCGTCCCTTGCCAAACAGGTTGCCTACGACAGGGGTCAGACCATAAGAGAAGCCAAGATAAAAGAGCAACACCAGACCGAACACGTTGTTTACCAGCCCGGCGGCTGCCAGCTCCTCGGTGCTGTGGTGACCAATCATCAGCGTGTCGGCGAAGCCGAGAACGATGGTGCCAAGCTGTCCGATGATGATTGGTATGCCGAGGATAAGCAGCTGCTTGTAATGATGATGTCGTGTTATGCTTTTGCTTCTGATTTTAATGTTTTCTATCTTTTCTTTTATCATGGTAGCTTTTGCTGATTTTCTTATTCTTGTTCCGCTTCGTTGAGCAGCTCACGCTTCTGTGGCAGGAAGGCGCGTGGGCATCGTCCTATAAGGCACATGTTGACGAGGCTGTTTGCCGCTATCTCGATGTCGCTCAGCTCCACACCCTTTTCTACCACCAGTTCCTTGGCGAGGCACACCTCCCATGTGGTGTTGAAGCAGCTGTCTTCAGCCCCGAAAAATTCGATATCGTTCTCCTCGTCGCTCAAGATCTTATATGTTATCTTCTTCTTTGAGGCAATGGGTGTGAGCGTCATCATGAGGTTATATGCTTCACGGAACGTGTTGTGAAATTTCTCTGTGTCGGGGAACATCTCGTCAATGGTGGCGAGCAGTTCATCTGCCGAATATTTCTTAAACAGGTCTAACAATGTCATGTCTTTTATGTTTGGCGTTTAATGATAAAGTTTTCTTTTCTCTTGCTCAAGAAAAAAGTCTTTTATACGATATATAAAAAAGGGGCGGAGAACTTTCAAGAAGTTTCCGCCCCTTTTTATCGTGACTTACGTTTTTCTTTATAAAATTGAATTATAATCGAAAAGTTTAGAATTTTGCCATCTTGATGGCATCAACGGCACATTCGTCACCCTTGTTGCCATACTTGCCACCGCTGCGGTCTTTTGCTTGCTGCAGGTCATCGGTGGTGAGCAGACCGTAGATGATAGGAATCTCGCTGATGGTGTTCAGACGAGCAATGCCGTAGGTCACGCCCTGACAGATGTAGTCGAAGTGGGGTGTCTCGCCGCGGATAACGCTGCCGAGAATGATAACTGCGTCGTAGCCGCCGTGCAGCACCATCTGGTGAGCGCCATATACAAGCTCGAAGCTTCCGGGAACGGTCTTGACGTGTATGTTTTCAGGCAGAGCACCGTGCTTCTCAAGAGTTTTTACGGCACCGTCGAGCAGTGCGCCCGTGATCTCTTCGTTCCATTCTGACACCACAATGCCGAAGCACATGTTGCTTGCATCGGGCACATTGGCGATATTATAGTCGGAGAGGTTATGAAGTGCTGTAGCCATTATTCAGATACTCTTTCGATATACTTGTCGATCTCGTAGCTCTGAACAAGCTGTGAGTTGACATACTTCTTCTTGATGTCCTGATAGATCTTCAGAGCCTCAGCCTTGTTGTTCTGGCTCTCAAGCAGCTCACCGGCCTGAAGGAGGAAAGTGGGAGCGATGCTGTTGTTGGTATCATCCTCTGCCTTGCTGTCTGCCATGTCGGCAGCCTTCTTAAGGCAGCTCACAGCCTTGTCGATGTTGCCGTTCTGGGCGTAGGCGTCGCCAAGGGCAGCCTGTGCAGCGGGGCTTACCATCATGTCGCTTGCAGATGAGTATTCCTCAAGATATTTCTGTGCATCCTGCCATTTGCCAAGGTTGGCGTAGCAGAGACCGGCATAGAGGTTTGCGAGGTTAGCAGCGTCGGTACCGCTATACTCGTCGGCAATCTTTGCGAAGCCAATGTATGTTGCTCCGTCGCCGTTGAGGGCTTTGTCAAACTGCTCGTTGGCGAAATATTCCTGACCCTTGGCCAAAGCGGTGCTTGCCTTGTCGGCACGGGGACCGAAATAGAATACGTTTGCGAGAATGGCTGCTACGATAACAACAACCAGTGCGCCGATACCGATAACGAGAGGCATCTTGTATTTGTTTACAAAAGCCTCAGATCTTTTGATTCTCTCGTTCACATCGAGAGTTTCAACATTCTTAGTGTTTGTCATTTATCTTTTGTTCTTTTTATTATTTTCGTCCTTTTCTTGCGTTGACCCTTTGTTGCAAGAGCCACCGCATGTAATAAGCGCAGCAAAATTAATCATTTTATCTCACATATTGAAATTTATTATCTCTTTTTTTCTGTTTTCACCACTTTTACCGCTCGTTTCTTTCGTTTTCATTTATAAATGATTTAACTTTGCAGCGGAAAATCTTATGTCAAGATGATTTTAAAGAAAATAACGATACTCAATTTTAAAAATATTCGTGAGGCAACGCTCGATTTGTCGCCAAAGATGAACTGCTTCATTGGGCACAACGGAGCGGGAAAGACCAACTTTCTCGATGCTGTTTTCTACCTGTCGTTCTGTAAGAGTTCGCTTAACCCCATAGACTCGCAGATCATCACGCATGACAGCGATTTCTTCATGATTGAAGGTCTGTATGAGGATGAACAGGGAAAGGAGATAGACATCTATTGTGGCATGAAACGTGGCGTGAAGAAACATGTTAAGCGCGACAAGAAAGAATATAAGCGATTCTCGCAACACATCGGATTGATTCCGCTTATCATGGCGTCGCCTGCCGACACGGCCGTCATTTCGGGTGGCAGCGAGGAACGCCGACGGTTCATGGATATCGTCATCTCTCAGTTTGATGCTGTCTACATTGATGCCCTGACCAACTATAACAAGGCTTTGCAGCAACGTAACGCCTTGCTGAAGATGGAGGCAGAGCCTGATGCCGCGCTCCTTGATATCTGGGAGGAGGAGATGGCACGCAACGGTGAGGTGGTGTATGAGAAACGCCGCGCCTTCGTGGACGAGTTTGTGCCTGTGTTCCAGCAAATCTATAGTGTGATATCGGGCGACAACGAGAAGGTGTCGCTTTCTTATGTCTCTCATTGTCAGCGTGGTCCGCTGCTCGACGTCATACGTCGTGACCGCTTCAAAGACCGTGCTGTGGGCTACTCGCTCCATGGCATTCATCGCGACGATCTGGAGATGATGCTCGGCGGATATATGATGAAGCGTGAGGGCAGTCAGGGCCAGAACAAGACGTTCGTCTTGGCGCTCAAGCTGGCACAGTTTGATTTCCTCCGTCGCACAGCTTCGCAGACCACACCGCTGCTCTTGCTCGACGATATATTCGATAAGCTCGATGCGCAACGTGTGGAGCAGATCGTACGTCTTGTCTCTGGCGATGCCTTCGGACAGATCTTCATTACTGATACCAATCGCGACCATCTCGACAAAATTCTGCAAAACAGCTCTTTCGACTATAAGCTGTTTAATGTGGAAGATGGATGCTTAAAGGTAAAGAAAGGCTGAAGAGAGTTTTGAGTTTTGAATTTTGATTTTTGAATTATCGGCTTTCAGCCGATTTTGAGTTATAGAATTTTGAGTTATAGAATTATGGATTTTAGAATTCTGATTTTTATAATCTTGATTTTTAAATTTTGATTTATCATTTTTCTGATTTACCTAATTCAAAATTGAACAATTCCTAATTGCGGCTTTGCCGCAACAATTCAAAATTCAAAACTCAAAATTCAAAATTCAAAGTTCTTGTCTCGTTTCGGCCGAAGCGCGATAACAATCATAACGTTTTGAGACGACTTTCGGGTGTTTCCCGTCGAAGAAGGGATATGGCTATGAGTTTTGAAATGGGCTTATAAAAAGAAAAAACTTGCGATGTTTAGAAGAGAAGTAAAATCGATCAGCGATTTGCTGAACATATATTTGCGTGTAGAGGGACTGGAGGTCCCTCTGCAGCAAAAGCGCATTATCGACTCATGGGAGACGGTGGTGGGCAAGATGGTCGCGTCTTATACACGAGAGAAGTTTATCAAGAACCAGACGCTGTTCGTAAAGATTGTGAATCCCGCTCTTAGACAAGACCTGACAATGATGCGTGCCCAACTGGTCAAACGGCTAAATGCGCAAGTGGGGGGCATGGTCATTGCAGACATAAGAATTTATTAATAAGCCAGAAGGCTTATTAAGTGAAGAGTGAAGAACGAAGAGTGAAGAATTCAATAGTAAAGGCTTCTCAATTTTAAAAGCACATGAATTCTTCACTCTTCGTTCTTCACTCTTCGTTCTTCGTTCTTCACTCTTCACTCTTCACTCTTCACTCTTCACTTAAATAATCTCCTCCATCCTCACATCATGGTCTTCGGCAGGAATCGTTTCGCGTTTTTGAAAATCGAAGCACACACCTATCTTATATATATTAGGGTGTTGTGAGAGAAAACGGTCATAATAGCCCTTGCCACGTCCAAGACGGTGACCTTGGCGGTCGAAGGCCATGCC
>ENA-OPMP01000098-OPMP01000098.1-human-gut-metagenome-genome-assembly--contig:-NODE-98-length-42154-cov-30.959524_pt1 | contig 42154 bp, 46 predicted proteins | sample MGYA00241527_ERZ501751 | MGnify/ENA primary metagenome ERZ501751 (study PRJEB25962, sample SAMEA2042647) | human gut metagenome | biome: human gut; feature: human-associated habitat; material: faeces... | reverse complement strand
ACGCGCATTCTTCAGCATGAAATTGAGAGTCAACACCCTTGAGAGGGATGTAGACAACAAGACACAACAGATTCACGTCATGGATGAGAAACATGCAGAAGACCTCAATTCCCTCAGGAACCAGTTGGATTTGAATAAGCAGAATGCAGAGGTTCTGAGAGAGAAGATTATTGAAGCACAACATGGCCTGAGACGCCCTGAGATGGTCTACAAGGAGGTTGTAAGCTACGGGGATAGTCCTACTAAGGTCATCGAGGAAAAGCTCGTTACAGGCGATTCTACGCTCCCTCCTGAAGCCTTAGAGAAGACCGATAAGACGGTTGTCGTGGAACAGAAGGATAACCCCGAGATTCCTGTAGGTATCTATAAGATTAACACATACAAGAATTGGGAAGTCGGTACAGGTGTTGGCGTGCATGATGGTGACCCCTACATTCCTTTGAGTATCCAGAGGAACTATGACCGCAACCATTCCATCCAGTTTGAAGCCCATTATGACCTGAAAGACCAAAAGGTCAATGGTGGAGAGGTACAGTGGAAAGTCCATTTCTGATAGGAGGTAGATATAATGGCAACCGTAAAGATGACACAGGCAATCGTAGATAAGATTGCAAAGATGGAAGTAGATGCTCTGCTTGATGGTCTGAGTGACCCAGAGCTTTCTAGGAACCCCGCCTTCCTTGCGAAGGTACGGCAGTTCTTGAAAGACAACGACATCGTGACAACCACAGAGACAGAGGGTGTGGAACGTCTGGTACGTGATGTCAATAATATCCCAGACCTTGTAGGAGATGAGACTGTCCATTGAACTGGTCGCAGAAGGATATTGACAAGGCAAGAGAGAACTTTTGGGCTTTCGTATACATCGTATGGAAGTCCATTGGTCTCCCTAAGCCCACCCCGATTCAGGTAGACATTGCACAGTTCCTACAGAACCCTCCCTCTGACCGTGTGATTATTCAAGGGTTCCGTGGCGTGGCAAAGAGTTTCCTGACATGTGCCTATGCGGTATGGAGACTGTGGTCTGATAGAGACCTAAAGGTCTTGATTATCTCAGCCTCAGGAGACCGTGCAGACGCGAACGCTCGATTCATCAAGAGCATTATCCATACCATTCCGTTCCTTGAGGACATGAAGGCCGACAAGACACAGCTAGACACCCAGAACCTCTTCAGTGTAGGTGGCGCACAGGCTGATATTTCCCCTTCCGTAAAGTCCGTAGGTATCACGGGTCAGATTACAGGTACCCGTGCAGACCTATTAATTTCAGACGATAAACTTTTATGTCGTCTATAAACCATGTGAAAACGGTGGAACTCCTAAAAAGGACAATACCGTGCGAAGCCCTAAAAAGGGAACGTGTAACGACTATTCCGAAAGGAAGTACCATCAAGTGATGGGAAGCGCATGGAACTACATTGTAGTTAAGATATAGTCTAATCTTTATAGTAATATAAAGCATTTTCGATTCAAGGAGTGAATGTCTAACATGACAACAAAATATAAAGTAGGAAGTATTGTAGATACACCTAAAGGAAAGATAAAAATTCTTGATTATACCCCTGGTAAAAGATTACCAAATAATAGACGTAAACACGCCAGAGCTACTATTAGATTCATTGAGAGTGGATGGGTATGTAATGTACAGGTAACTAATATAGCTTCTGGGCATATTGAAGATTGTCGTGCTAAAACGGTATATGGTGTTGGATACTTAGATACTGATATGAAAATTCCTACTAGAGGAAACTCAATCATACGTAGAGTATATGATTTGTGGGCTAATATGCTCAAACGATGCTATGGCGAGTATGGCACCTGCTACACAGGATGTACTGTAGATAAACGATGGCACTCATTCAAAAACTTCTTGAACTCTGTACAGGAACTAGAAGGATATGAGAAATGGGAGCATGGAGAAAATATGCATTTAGATAAAGATATTAAATGCAAAGGAAACAAAGTATATTCTGCTGATACGTGTATGTTTGTCACTGCTCATGATAATATCGTAGATAGCTTAAATCGAAGGTGGCATAAGCCTAACGAACTTATGTTAATGCAAAATGGTAGAAGTACCAAAGAATAGTGGAACACAGCTTCAGCGAGACAAACTGGCTGAAGCAGTCAAGGAGTACGACGCTATCCTGAAGCCGAATGGACAGATTATCTACCTTGGTACACCTCAGAACGAGGCAAGCCTTTACAATACTCTGCAACAGCGTGGTTACATCACACGTATCTGGCCTGTCCTCTATCCTGAGTCTCAGGCAGAGCGGGAGTCTTATGGTGACAATCTGGCCCCCTTCATTGCCAAGAGGTTTGATAGTGACCCAGAGAAGTGGGCGGGGAAACCAACAGACCCAGAGCGTTTCGATGACATCGAGATTGCGAAGCGTAAGCTGTCTTATGGTCGTGCAGGTTTCGCCCTTCAGTTCATGCTGAACACTAATTTGTCAGACTATGAGAAGTATCCTCTGAAGGTCTCTGACCTCATTGTGGAGGAACTGGATATGCACGAGACATCCACAAAGTGGTCTTGGGCGAATGGTATCCAACAGAGACTACAGGACATCCCATGCGTTGCCATGAAGGGTGATATGTATTATGCACCTCTGAGTCGTTCCCCAGAGACCATGCCATATACGGGTACTGTTATGGCTATCGACCCAAGTGGACGTGGTAGATTGTCCTTGCCTCGTCCTTAAAAACAAGTCTTTAATTGCTGAAACCTCTTATGAATAAGACAATTAGCAGCCAAGCTCCTAGTAACTTTGGAGAAGGTTCAACGACTATCAGTACACCGCAATGGTTCGGTGGAAACAAGACTCTAAAGAAGATATAGTCTGACCTCTATGGTGACATAGAGAGGTGTCCTAACGAAACACCGTAACACTTAAAAAGGAAAGAGATATTATGTACAAAATGAAAACAAGATTATATAAGGTTTATCATATTCACGTAAAAGGGAATACAAATTTGAATGAAGGTTATGTAGGTATCACTAGACACAGCCTTACATATCGCTTAGGGCAACACTTTTGTAGCAAGAGACCTGTAGGTACTATCCTACGTACTTTAGGTAGGGAAAAGATTGAAATAGACCAACTGGCAATGCTTCCTAAAGAAGAAGCTCTGAACATGGAGTATAATTTGAGACCAAACCGATATATTGGTTGGAATACTATGGCAGGTGGGAATAGACGAACTGTCTTCTGCCCAATTTGTGGGAAACCTATGCCTAAGAGAAGAAGTGGTACTGTATGTGATGCTTGTAAACCTACAAAATTTACTAAAGGACATAAACCTGCTAACTATGGCAAAGGAGAGCATTACAAGCTCACCGCTCCAGATGGAACTGTATATATTCCAGAAGCCTTTACTGTATTCTGCCGTGAACATGGTTTAATCCCTCAGAATCTTCGTAAAGTAGCCAAAGGCCTTAGAAAACATTCTAATGGATGGAAAGCTGAACGCATAGACAAGTGAAGGACGAAAGTGCCTATGCGATTATGAAGTCTCTGAATGGCTACCTGTTCCTCATGGATGTCGGGGGATTTGAGGAAGGCTACAGTGACCTTACCTTGACGAAGATGGCACAGCTTGCAAAGTTTTGGGAGGTTAACGAGGTTGTCGTAGAGGCGAACTTTGGTGACGGCATGTTCACGAAGGTCATGACACCAATCTTCTCAAAGATTCACCCGTGTGCTATTACAGAGGTAAAGAACACGAAGCAGAAAGAGCTTCGTATCATCGACACCCTTGAGCCAGTGCTCATGCGACACAAGCTGATTGTCAACCGTAGTGTCATTGAGAACGACTACAGACGCTATGAGACCAATCAGGCATACTCGCTGATTTATCAGATGACGAGGATGAGTCGTGATAAAAATGCTATTGCCCATGATGACCGTCTGGATGCCGTTACAATGGCTACGTCCTATTGGCTCGACAACATGGATGTGGATTCCGATAGGTTACCAGAGGTCTCTGAGATGGAATTGGAGGACTGGATTAATGATGGTCTCTTGAAGAGAGCAGAGCCAACCAATAGGTGCCTTAGGAATATAAGGGATTTAAGAGGTTGATGTACACCACACGAGGACATTGTGGCTATTTTAGCCCATGTCCTCTTTTTTTAGGTGAGACACAAGTATTATTAAATGACGACAAATCCACATAAATGAAAAAAAAAGGTCAGGTGAGACACAAGAAGAAGAAAGAGAGGAAAAAGTTATATATAGTATCTACTAGGTGTCTCATGTCCACAGACGGAGTATGTCTCCATGAGAGAGTAGTAGGTTAGATATTTTGTATGGGTTCCTAAAAGCTAACCTAAAGGTGTCGTGAATAAGTTATCTAAAAGTTGTACTAGGTTAGTCATGGTAGGAGACAGTACATGTAAAGGTAGCTACCTCCTCTATTTATATAAATATACTATATAAATAATAGAGGTTATAAACTATAAATATTTAATAGAGGTGATAGATATAAGGTATAAGGATAGAGGTAATAGATATAAGGTATAAGGATAGAGGTACTAGTAATAATAGTTAATAGATATAATATATAATGATAGAGGATGACATAAATATAGTATATAGATGTTACAAGAGACACGAGAGAAGGTAAACTGAAGACATACAACAGATGAAAAGGTCTTCCACGAGATATTTTTAGGGAACCAAAAGACACCCAAAAGTCAGCAACGACAAGCGTTGCCTCCTTTTTGGGTGTCTTTTCTATATCGTACTTTCAGTGATGAAGGCATAGCTTTGGTGTCTTTGTTCCTCTCAGAGACATCCATTGGTACCTCAGGATACGCAAAGGTATCCCTCATCAGCTGTGTCATGTTGTCTCAAGGTTGGTGTCGCGTACCTTATAGGTTCCAGAAGTTACCCTAAGTTGAAAATTTGAAAATAAATTCGTGTGCATATATATCATGCCTGGCGACTGCACTTCCCCCCGTACCCCTGTGTGCGCGTGCGTGCCTGCGCGTTACGCATACGTGCGCCTATGCGTGTGCGCGTGCGTGTGTGCGCCTACGCGCGTGCGTACGTAGGCCTAAAAATTTGCAAATAGTGCGACAATGGGATGTATAGGTACCTCTAGGTGTCCTAAAGTCTGACAAGGTGCCTACAGATGTCCTGAACAGGTATCCTTAAGTGTGACAAGGGAACTCGAGGTGACCTAAAGTGTGACAAAGGGTACTAGAGGTGTCCTAAAGTGTGACAATGTCTCACTCTCTATCTGTTTTACTTTAATACGCTAAAGGACTAAAGGATACCTGTTTTGCCTTATATGGAAGGGAAACTTCAGGTAACCTTCAGTCAAACCCTTCTAAACCCTTGCCACACAAGGCTCCACGGGTTTTCCAATAGATACCACGCGCCGCCAGCGGGGTGAGACACAAGAAAAGAGAGAAAACCCGAGGGATCCCTGACGTAACCGTGAAAAACGGAGGAAAACGGAGAAAAACGGCGATATTTTGAGATATGAGATTTTCCAAAAGTGACCTGAAGCCGCATCATTACTGGGTTTGTCGTGATTCTACACAATTCGAGAATCCCTGATTTTGCCCGAAAATCACCCTAAATGCCTGATTTTGTTTTTGACAATCAGCCTGGATCCATGGTACTATACAGGTGTCAGGAGGACAGAGAGACAGCCACTCAGGTGGATGACTCGAAGGCCTTAATGCCAATGAACTGATAGGACTCAGCAATGAGACCTTGGCAATCAGTCACATGATTGTCAAAATATTGTAGCGTGTTCCCTGATAATTGAATATAGACTCCTACATCATGTATTAACTTTTGTGTCTTGCTAGTGCCAACTAGAGGAAACTCTAGGTGGCATTATGGAAGGCATAAAGGTGGCCTTCTAGCTTTAACTACAAGTATACAGGAGGAAAATACTATGACGTATGATGAAATCATGAAAGCCGTTGCAATCATGGACACCGATGACATCATTACCCTTTGGAATGAGTGGATCGATGAAGTCGGCTATCCAAAGGATAGGGTTTATGGCAACAATATGCTGTTCTTCGAGGAGATGTTTGCTCATCCCTACGATGTGGCGCAGGCGGTAGCATACGGTGACTGGAAAGTAAATGATACCTATGTAGTCTTTAACGGCTATGATAACATTGCATCTTTCAACTACTGGGGCGATAGCAATAGCCCTATCGACCTTGATGTTATCGCCGAGTGGCTTACATACAACGAGGAAAAAGTGGAAGAACTTTGGCCTTGCGAATGGTAATCTAGTTTATGACCTGTTAGGTGTCTTATGGGCGACCATAAGACACTTATAGAGGACATAAACCTCTAGCAAGATAATACAAGTTGTACAGGAGGAAAAATATCATGGAAAAGAGAAAACTCTATGAAGCATTGAATGCACACTACTATAAGGCTCGCTCCAACTGGGAACGTGGTGTCGTTGCTTATGCCCTTGAACTCTTCTATGACCTTGACGATGCCAAGGAAATCACGGAAAAAGTTCTGTTAAATGGTGCTAAGAATTGGTGCGAATACAGCGAGGGCGGTTGTGCCCTTATCCACGACGCTGACATCTGCCTGCGCCTTTGTGCACCATGGGAAATCAAGCGTAAACGTGGAGGTGCCTTGCCACCAAATGGTCGGGAAACCTGGCTCGATGTGCAGGCGCGTGCCTTGTATCAAGCGGCCTCTCTGATTCTGAGAATTGAGAACCATGGTTATTAAGTTCTCATGAGTTTATGACCTGTTAGGTGTCTTATGGGCGACCATAAGGCACTTATAGAGGACATAAACCTCTAGCAAGATAATACAAGTTGTACATAGGAGGAAAACAGCATGAATGCACACCATTTTAGTCAGCTTCTTTCAGAACGCCTTGAAACCTTCAGGCACCTTAGCGAAACCGCGCTTTATCCAGAGGTCAAGGAATGGGCAGATGATTGCGTTAATGTCCTTGAACAGGTAGTACGCGACTTTCAGATGTGCCAAGAAGAAGAGTCGGATGAAGAAGAAATGGATTATCACTACGTCGTAGGAAGCAAATGCTATTACGTCGGTGATTCTACACCTGAGTTCCGAAAAGTCATCTGGACTATCATCAAGGTAGACACAGAAAATGTGTGGGTTGATTTCCTTGAGAATTTGCCGCTCAGGTTTGATAAGAAAGATGTCATCCCGTTCTAATGGCCTGCTAGTGTGCCCTAGGATAACCTAGGACACATTATGGAAGCCATTAAACTTCCAAGGTTACTACATGTTATACAGGAGGAATAAAAATGAAGCGAGTAGAAGTGTACGATTCTAAAATCAAGAATCACAAGAGTAAAGCACGTGCCGCTGTATGGATTAAGTCTGACAAGGAAGTACTCGTGAAGTACTTCGGCGGCAAGGAAGATGCACTTATGAACGCCCTCTGGGTTATGTCGCGTTGCCGTGTTCTCTTGGAAGAGATGGAAGTCTTCTATAAAGGCGAAACCATCTTTCACTGGGTGAAGCATCATTAAATCTTGTGGCCTGCTAGGGTGCCCTAGGGATAACCTAGGACACCTTATGGAAGCCATAGGACTTTCAAAAGACAACAAAAGGTAAACATTAGGAGGTAGTACTATGAGAAAGTATGCCGAAACGTTGGTTAACTATGCAGGAAATTCCTTCAAGCATTGCGGCAGCCACATGGTTATGCGTTGGCCTTCAATTGGTTATGCAACCTACTTGGATGATAAAACATACAAGTGGGTAACAGTCGACAACGCTACAAGGTCGTTCACCTATCACGGTAATGTCATTTGTGTCGTAAACGACATCGCTGACAAGTTTTGGTTGTCGCATGCCGGATGGTTCACATCTAGCACGACGCAAGCATTGAACCAGTATAGAGAATGGTTTGGTCGTTTAGGATACAAGTGCATGACCGATTGAATCTAATGGTTTGTAAGTGGTTCCCTTAGGGCACCTAGGGGAATCGTTTAGAGGTCATTAGACACCTCTGGACACAAAAAGGGAGGAATATACATGAAGAACGAGATGAAATGGACGGCCGATAAAAAGGAATTAGTCTATAAGCTCACCTACGATTACATCAATGTCCTAAAGAACAATGGTGTCAAGATTCGTGACTTAAAGTGCATTGAGTTTGACCGGCGCGTCAATCGCAACGGATTTTGCAGAATGTGGTGTGATAACAACATGTTTGTCTTAGGAATCTCTATCTATCGTTTTGCCGATGGGATGGAAGCCGTCAAGGAAACAATCCTTCATGAGTTGTGTCATGCAATTGCACCTTTTGGCGAGAAACACGGCGAGATATGGCAGAGGATTGCACACCTTGTAGGTAATATCTTTCACGTCAAAATCAATGCTAGAAATGCACATACCATCGAAGTGGCTGAAATGGCCTACAAATATCACATCAAATGCGATGGTTGTGGGGCTGAGTGGCATTATTGCAGACGTACGCAGTTTGTAAAGGCAGTGGAAAATAATCACGCCGTCGACTGGAAGTGTGGTTGCGGTCACAGGCATTTTTCCTTGATTGAGAACTATCAGATTCGCCATAACTGAAAAGACCATTCCTGCAATATGGGGCACAAGGCTTTCTGTCTTGTGTCTCACATGGAGAAATGGTCTCTACAATCTAGGTGAGACACAAGATAGAGAAAACCCATAGGAGGGGCACAAGTATGAATGATTTTGAGAAGTATACGCAGGTCTATGGTGACCTGTATGAAAAAGAGCTTCTGCTTGAGTCTGAAGCGAAGCAGGAAGCCGAAGAGCACCTGAAGGAAGCCCTTGAGAAAGCCAAGCGTGAAGGCGAGGGCGGCGAAGGTTTCTTGGCAGGTAAACTCATGAAGCACTCATGGGAAACTTGTCGCAACAACATTCACGCTCTACTAGAGGACGCAAGGCATCCGAAGAAGACTACGCAGGGCGCATGGCTCGTGCCGATGAAAGACCTGCTTTCCATCTATCGGGAAGACGAGCAAGCACTGGAAGACCTTCTCGTGCTTGCAGGTCATAGCAAGGCGATGGACGCAGTGTTGATGTCGCATGACAACACTCAGACCACATTGTCGAATGTCGCGCTGATGATTGGCAATCACGTAAAACGTGAAGCTGAAGTTACGCGCTTCTATCAGTGGGAAGACGCAAATGGTGTAGACGTCAAATGGCTCAAGCAATCGATGGAGAAGGGCATAGGACAGCGTGTGCGGTCGTCGTACCGCATGGCGTATGCGACGAACCGAATGAATAAAGAGGGCTATGTGGGTCTTTCCTGGTCTAATCAGCAGACGGAGGTCTTGGGTGCTAAGGTCTTAGAAATGCTGATTGAAGGTTCCGACTATTATGTCATCCGTGACAAGGAAGTCAACGCAGGTAAAGGAAGCAAGCGCGTAAAGGCCTTGGATGCAACAGAATGGTTTCGGAACACATGGGAGACCAACGAGTCTCGCATGGTGGCTAATGCCGTCCGCTACATGCCTACAGTCATCCCTCCGCGCCCCTGGATTGACCCACATACTGGTGGATACTATGGAGAATCGGTGCTAGGAACTCAGTTAATCCGCCTGAAAGTTCAGACGAAAACCAAATTCCTGAAGTCCTACAACCGCAAGCTATCAGCGATTGATTTACAGGTTGTCTATAGGGCACTCAACGCGATGCAGGAGACGCCTTTTGTCATCAATAAGTTTATCTTGCAGACACTCAAGGAAATCTATGCGTCTGGTGGAGAACTTGGCGGTATCCCTAGAACCGAGCCGTACCCGACGCTACCTAGGTTACCTGAGGACGCTCCTGAAGAGCAGGTGAAGGAACACAAGAAGAAAGCTGTAGGTATCTACAAGCAGGAAGAGGCTCGAAAGTCTAAGGCGCTCAGGTGTCTCTTGGCTCTCAAGGTTGCCGAAAAGTTCAGCGAATACGACAAAATCTATTTCCCGTGGAATATCGACTATCGTGGGCGTTGCTATCCTATCCCGACGGCAATCAGCCCACAAGGAGATGATATCCAGAAAGCTCTCCTCCTGTTTGCGAATCCTTCACCATTGGCTGAAGGTGATGATAGATGGATGGCTATCCATGGTGCAAATCTTGCAGGAAATGACAAGATTAGCTTCGATGAGCGTATCAAGTGGATTATGGATAACACGACAAATATCATCGCTAGTGCCGAAGACCCTCTAGGTTACACATGGTGGTATGAGGTGAGCAAGGGAGATTACCCGATGGAGTTTCTGTCCTTCTGTCATGAATGGAAACGCCTTCATGTCTATAAGGCACAACACAATGGGTCTGTCAAGGACTTTATGTCGAATTTGCCTCTTGCCTTCGATGGCACGTGCTCAGGTCTTCAGCACTTCTCGGCTCTCCTGAGGGATGAGGTGGGCGGCTTTGCTGTCAACCTTGTACCTTCTGACAAGGTGCAGGACATCTACTCTATCGTGGCAGAAAAGGTGAACGTTCAGCTTCTCAAGGATACCCAGACGGGAACCGAAGACGAGAAGAAAGAGAAAGATGGTATTGTGTCTTACAAGTATGGCACAAAGACGCTTTCCCAGAATTGGGTTGCATTTGACCGTATCAAGTTCGGCAAGGATGGCATTACCCGTAAAGTCTGCAAGCGCTCCGTCATGACCTTGGCATATGGTTCTAAACAGTATGGCTTCAAGGAGAACCTGCTGACTGATATTATCCATCCATATGTGCTCGACCATCCAGACAACAATCCATTCATCAATCCAAATCAGGCCGCTGTCTATATGGCGAAGCTGATTTGGGATGCGGTTGCAACTACGGTTGTAAAGGCCGTAGAGGGTATGGAGTGGTTACAGAAGGTGGCAGGTCTCATCACTGAGTCGGGTGAGGTTGTGTCTTGGACTACACCGAACGGCTTCTTAGTTCAGCAGAACTATATGAAGATGCGCTCGGAGGTCATCAAGTTACGCTTTGGTGGCTCTCAGGTACGCTTCTACAATCAGGAGGAGACCGACGAGATTGACACCAGGAGACAGCGGAACGGGATTGCCCCAAACTTCATCCACTCGATGGATGCAAGTCACCTTCAGCGTGTTGTGTGTGCTGAGAGTGCCAAGGGCAACAAGAACTTCATGATGATTCACGACAGCTTCGGCACTGATGCGGCTCATGCAGGAAGTCTGTATAAGACAATCCGCGAGGAGTTTGTCGGGCTATATAAAGACCAGAATCATCTGGAAAACTTCCTGGATTCCGTGAGTTATCTCATTGATGACCTTGACGCAGTACCAGAAATCCCGAAGTTTGGCAAGCTCGACCTAGAGTTGGTGAAGAAGTCTGACTTCTGCTTTGCCTAATCCTTTAGCTAAGTAAAGTGTCAATAGTAAATGCAATAGGGGTTGTCGAAAGATAGCCCCTATTTCTTGTGTCTTGACAAACCTAAAAACACAAGATGTAGGTGAGACACAAGATAGAGAAGGAGAGAAAGAGATACCTATAGGTAACCTAAAGGTCAACCATTAGATACTTTAGGTAAACCACAAGGTAACCTCTTCTCACCTACTTTCCTAAAGGTCTACCTAAAGGTTATTACCTCTATTATTTTATAAATAAAAACTAATAAGTATTATTTATAGGCAATAGAGGTTAGTGACCTAAAGGTAACTATTAGATACTTTAGTAAACTAAAGGATACCCATAGAATCCTTTAGCAAGCTAAAGTGAGACACAAGATAGAGATAAACACAGGATTTGTTGTGTCTTGGAAAAATGAAAAGGAGGAAGTTGTTAATGGCAACTACAAGAAAACCTAAAGTTACTAATGCAGATGTTGTCGTGAAGGTTAAGCGACTCGATGAGCGTGCTTGTCTTCCAGAGCGCAAGACCGATGGTGCCGCTTGCTTCGACATTCGTACGCTTGATGACATCTATCTGAAGACCATCAATGCATACGATAAGGCAACCATTGTTCACACGGGGTTGGCCTTTGAGATTCCTGAAGGATACCATATGAAAGTATTCCTTCGCTCTTCGATTGGTCTCAATACTCACCTTCGGTTGGCAAACCAGACGGCTATCATTGATTCTGATTACCGTGGTGAGTTGAAATTGTTGGTCGAGAATCCCGCCCGTGAGCCTGTCAATATCAAAGCAGGTGTCAGGATTGCACAGGTGATGATTGAAAAGAATATTCCGACATCCTTTAGCGAAGTAAAGGAACTCAGCGAGACTACCAGGGGTAAGGGTGGTCTTGGTTCAACTGGTAAGGAGTGATTGAAATGAGTGGAGCTAAATTTCAGGTTGGTGATACTGTCCGCTATACAGAGGGATATGATGAGCCTATCGGTGTCGTTCAGGAACGCTTGTTTGACCCTGAACTTATGTGGTGGGTTTATCGAGTCACCTTCAACAAAGACGATAACCCATACCAAATCAATGATACACACACCATGACGCTTGCAGAGGGAACCCTCGCGCCTGTTAATGATGAGGTGCCAGAGCACTTTGATGAACATTATCAGGGTGACGTACAACCTATCGAGCTGATGCAGTCCGCGATGTCTAAAGAAGCCTTTATGGGTTTCTTGCGTGGGAACATTATCAAGTATGCTTGTCGCTTAGGTAAGAAGGATGATGTCGCAAAGGAAACCACAAAGATTCTGAGGTATGCCGAATGGCTCGATAAGGTCGCGAAGGGTGAGAAGGTAAACCCTCGCGTGTAATCATTCTCATTTAGGTTAAGTGAGACACAAGATAGAGAAGAAGCAGTCAGTATTCTATTTCAAATTTGAAAGGATGAATTTACAATGGCTAACAACTTAAAAAAGGGTATCACTGGTACAGGCGAGATTTTCTTCGCTAACATTCTGAAGCCTGAGGAGTTTCAGGGCAAATCTACCAACAAATTCTCACTCATGCTGAAGCTCAACGAGAAAGACAAGAAAGCACTTCTCAGCGAGATTGATGCAGAGTGGCAGAAGTTTGTGGAGTCGGAGGAAGGCCGTCGCCACAAATACAAATACGAGTACGCAAACGGACTCAAGGAGTACAAGGATGATGAGTATTTCAAATTCAAGATGACCCACATTCTTCATTGCCGCAGTGGTCGCGATTGGGAACGTCACGTTCCTATCTTCGATGCGTCCTGCCGTGAAATTTCTAGTGAAATCACGGGCATTGGTAATGGCTCTAAAGGCAAAGTTGCTTATGAGCTTGCTCCCTTCTACGTCAACGATAAGAACTATGGTGTCGCGCTTCGCATGACGGGTATTCAGATTCTTGATTTGGTTGAAGAGGGTGGCACGAGTGCTTCCGCTCTTGGCTTCGGTCAGGAAGAGGGCTTCGTTAAGGCAGAGGAAGACAACAACATTGAGGTTCCGTTCGACGTAGGTGAGGAGGACTTCTGAGAAGTCTATTGCGTGGAGGACGTTGGAGCTATAAGCCTTCCTTAGGACACCGTTCAGGACTCGAAGACAAGATAGCGACACAGATTAAGAGTATGAAGTGTGAAGAGGTCTATGAATGTCATTATCTCAACTATACGATTCCTGCAAGCGTCCATACTTATACGCCCGACTTCATCCTCCCGAACGGCATTATCATTGAGGCCAAAGGTCTCTTTGAGACAGCCGATAGGAAGAAACATCTGCTTATCAAAGAGCAGTATCCACACCTTGACATCAGGTTTGTCTTTCAGAACCCTAAGAACACTTTGTACAAGGGGTCGAAGACAACCTATGCCGATTGGTGTCGGAAGTACGGATATCAGTACGCGACGAAACTGATTCCTGCCGCATGGTTCAATGAGAAACCCAAAGATACCAGTGGTCTCCTTACGAAAAAGGAGAAATGAAAATGAAACAGATTCCATTCCTGAAATTCAAGGAGCGTGAAGAAACAAAGGGAATCATGGTCTTCTGTACTGAAGATGATATACCCATTGAAAAATATGCTCGTATCATGATGAGAAAAGGGTGGTTCAGCGTGGGATACAACTACTTGATTCACCCTGATGGCACAGTAGAAGAAGGTCTTTCCCCAAATGAATGTTGTGACCCAACGCTCAGTGGGTGGGAAGACCACATGTGTGTCTTAGTCATGGGGTGCGGCGATGATAAACCGAATCGTCAGCAAGACGAGACACTTTTTAGATTATCCAAAATGTATGATTTACCACTCTACCACAAAGGGTGATTTATGTGTCAGATTCCACGATTGTAAAGGCTCATGTACCTTGTGAATTTTGTGGCAGTAGTGATGGCGCGGCTATCTATACCGACCACAAATTTTGCTTTGTATGTGAGAAATTCACATGGCTAGATGAAAAAGAAGAAGGAGGGAGGTTTATGTCCTCTAAGCATTTACCAGTTATTCCCGAATCTGAAATGGAGATTCGACCCCTGAAAGCTAGAGGAATAACCTCTGAAACCTGTCGGAAGTATGGCTACCACTTGTCTAAGAATGACTTTGGGCAACCTATTCAAGTCGCAGATTACCGCAGGGATGGTCATGTTGTCTTTCAGAAGACGCGAGACCGCGAGAAGAATTTCATCGTTCGCGGTAAGAAAGACAACATCTTCTTCGGTCAGCACTTGTTCTCGACGGGCAAGAAGTTGGTCGTTACAGAAGGTGAGATTGACTGTCTTACTGTCTCACAACTTCAAGACAACAAGTATCCCGTGGTGTCTATTCCTTTTGGTTGTCGCAGTGCAAAGGATGTCTTCAAATCTCAGGCCGATTGGCTCTCAGGGTTTGAAGAGGTCATCGTCATGTTTGACATGGATGAAGCAGGTCAGGAGGCCGTTAAGTCGGTCTCTGGCATCCTACCTCCCCATAAGCTGAAGATTGCTACCTTGCCAATGAAAGACCCTAACGAGTGCCTGCTGAATGGCAAGGCCGATGAGGTCATTCGTGCAATCTGGCAAGCAAGGGAATATCGCCCCGATGGTATTATCAACGCCAAAGACCTGAAGGAAGAGTTCTTTTCACAGGAGTCAGAGATTCTGTCTTATGATTTCCCGTGGGCTGAAGACCTGACAAAGATGACGCAGGGAATCCGTAAAGGAGAAATGCTTCTTCTTACCGCAGGTACAGGTATTGGCAAATCCACAATGGCAAGAGAGATTGCCTTCAAGCTGAAGATGGTAGATGGAATGAAGGTCGGTATGGTAATGCTCGAGGAGAATAAGAACAAGACATTACGTGACCTTCTTTCCATTGCAGTGGGGAAACCTCTTCACCTCTTATGGAACACCATAAACAAGGAAGAACTAAAACCTATCTATGATACCGTGTTTGGTGATGGAGGGTTTTGTCTCTACGACCACTTCGGTTCCATTGAGGGAAACAACCTCCTTGAGAAGATTCGTTTTCTTATCACAGGTGAAGGTTGTGATTTTGTCATCTTCGACCATGTGTCCATTGCAGTGAGTGGTCTCGATGAGTCAAGCGTCAATGAACGCAAAGCTATTGATATGCTTATGACACAACTTCGCGCTCTTGTAGAAGAGACAGGAGCAGGGATTGTCGTGGTGTCTCACCTCCGCAAGGGCGACTCAAAGGTCGTTCCCTTTGAGCAGGGTGGCACAATTTCCCTGGATGACCTCAGAGGCTCAGGAACACTCAAGCAAATCCCAGATACCATCCTGGCACTTGAGAGAAATCAACAGGCCGACGATGAAGACGCGAAGAACACTCTGAAACTCAGGGTGCTTAAATGTCGCTTCACAGGCAACACAGGTCTCGCAGGATATCTGAGGTTTAATAAATCAACCAATACGCTAGAGGATGTTGACCCTCTGGAAATTAGCACAGATAAGGAGGAAGATTCTAAATGTCCATTTTAGTACCTGTAGTTTCCACGGGTATCACTTTGAATGAGATTCCCGACAAGGTGTCATTCTTCATCGAACTTGGTTCTTGCACTCAGAGATGTAAGGGATGCCACAGCAAAGAGTTGTGGGAAGAGGTTAAAGAACCTACCTCCTTGGATGTCCTTCTCAAAGAGGCAGAGGAAGCGATTGATAAAGGTGCCAATGCTATCGTCTTGATGGGTGGCACCTGCAATGGCCTCCTTACCGAAGAGTTGTATATCATCCTGCAATCCCTCTCAGAGATTGCCCCGACGTGCCTCTACAGTGGTAGTGACGACCAAAAGCTCAACCTCTTCTTTGCGGAAAACACCAACATTACGTGGATTAAGACAGGGAGCTATAAAGAGGAGCTTGGTGGTCTTTCCTCCCCAACGACAAACCAACGATTTTATAGGAAGGAGTATGAGGAAATCTTTAAGAAGCACCAGTATTGTATGACAAAAATGATGCTTGTAGATTGTACTCATTTATTTCAAGAATGAAAGCATTATCGAATATGCAGGTGAAAGACCGCCTCGATTTCATCCGCTCTTATACAGAGGCAAGTAATGCTTCCAGTGGTTCCGAAGTGGATGCCAATGCCAATGTCACACGCAAGACGTTGGCAACCCTGGAAGCAGAGCTGTACAAACCGTACACCATTGCGCTCAACCGTAAGTTGGTGACGGAAAAACTAGCGAAGATGTTTGGTATTCAAAAAGCAGAAGATTATCTTACAGACCTTGACTACCACTTCATCTACGCGCACGATGAGACATCCCTGAAGCCATATTGTGCTTCTATCACGCTGTACCCGTTCCTGCTCGAAGGTACAAAGTGTATGGGTGGTGTCTCGAAGGCTCCGAATAACCTTCAGTCCTTTTGCGGCTCCTTTGTGAACCTTGTGTATCAGGTGGCTTCCAACTTCGCAGGTGCTGTAGCGACCGTGGAATTTCTTCACTATTTTGACTACTTCGCTCGCAAGCAGTATGGCAAAGACTACCTGAAGACCCATACGAAGGAAATCAGGCAGGAACTTCAGGGAGTTGTCTATGGCCTGAATCAGCCTGCTTCCGCCCGTGGCGACCAGAGTGTCTTCTGGAATATCTCTGTCTTCGACCGCCCGTACATGCAGGAGATGTTCGGAAACTTCTACTATCCAGATGGTACTCAGCCTGACATGAACAGCCTTATGGAACTTCAGAAATTCTTCATGGAATGGTTCCGCAAGGAGCGACACAAAGAACTTCTGACGTATCCAGTGCTTACCGCCAGTATCCTGACGGACGGTAAAGGTGGCTTTGTTGACCCGAAGTTCGTTGATTTCTGTGCAGAGCAGATGAGTAAAGGACATAGTTTCTTTGTCTACATGTCGGATTCCGTGGATTCCCTTGCTTCGTGTTGTCGCCTCCGCAACGAGCTTGCAGACAATACCTTCAGTTATACACTTGGTGCAGGTGGTGTCGTTACAGGTTCCGCGCAGGTTATCACACTCAATCTGAATCGTCTGGCAGAGCTTGCTATTATGTTCAACGATAACTTTGATGATGTGCTTCGTGAACAGATTCAGGATACGCATAAGTACCTGATTGCTTCGAAGTTGGTCTACAAAGACTACATCAATGCAGGGCTTCTTCCTGCTTACACCGCAGGTTTCATGGACATTGACAAACAGTTCCTTACCCTTGGTATCAATGGTCTTGTAGAAGCGGCTGAGAACTATGGACTCAAGATTAATAATAACACTGAGTACAAGCAATGGGTTTCTCATGTCCTTGGTATCTTCAAAGAGGAAAACAAGAAAGCCCTTCAGCAGTATGGTTGCCGCTTCAACACGGAACTTGTTCCTGCTGAGAACCTTGGTGTCAAGAACGCTAAGTGGGATAAGGAAGACGGGTACTGGAATGGTAATCGTGATTGCTACAATTCCTACTTCTATCGGGTAGAGGATACAGACCTGACTATCCTTGACAAGATTGAGATGTATGCTCATGATGTCACGGATTCCCTTGATGGTGGTTCGGCACTACATCTGAATCTTGAACAGCTTCCGTCCTACGAACAGGCGAAGACGCTCTTCAAACTCTGTAGCAAGAATGGCGTACCGTACTGGACTACCAACGTGCTTTGTACCATCTGCAATCATTGTGGCACGATTGACCCCGTGACGCGAAAAACATGCAAGAAGTGTGGTAGCGACAATGTAGACTATGGTACCCGTGTCATTGGCTACCTGAAGCGTATCACGAACTTTTCCGATGCCCGTCAGAAAGAAGCGGCAAAGCGTTACTACGCAACGCCAGCTGTTAAGTGAGACACAAGATAGAGAGGAAATGATTATGACAAAAATTGAATTTCTTGACTTCTCGATGGATAAGGTTACAAAGATTCAGGAAAATCTTTATGACTTATATGACTACCTGAAAGAACAGAAGTTCCTTGCCCTCCTTGAGAACACGGCGATGCTCCGTAAAGAGATTGGTATTCTCAAAGAAGCAGAGATGGCCTGCCAGAAGAAGCAGGAGGAACTTCAGGAACAGGTAGATTCCCTTGAGAAGGAGCTGGAAACCTACAAGAAATAGGAGGTAACATATCATGTTGATGTTTGATATTGAGACGAATGGTCTCCTGAAGGAAGTCAATGTCCTTCATTGTATGTGTGTCTATGACACCGAGACCAAGAAGATGCATCGCTTTGACCCGACCAACGTAGAGGATGGTGTCAAGATGCTTCAGGATGAGATTGACAAGGGTGGATTCCTTTGCGGTCATAACATTATTGACTACGACATCCCCGCCCTTGAAAAGCTCTACCCGAAGCTCTTTCACATTCCATACGAGAAGCAGGGTCAGGTAGTAGACACTCTGGTTCTCGCTCGTCTCATTTATTCAAACATCGACACGATTGACCTTGGACTCATGAAGTCAGGTAAACTTCCGAAAACCCTGTATAAATCCCACAAGCTCATGGCGTGGGGTTATCGCTTAGGTGTCCTTAAAGGCACCTATGGTGAACAGGAGGATGCATGGGCTGTGTATAACCCAGAGATGCTTGATTATAATGAGCAGGATGTTTGGGTCACGAAAGCCCTGTATGAGAAGCTGACAGCAAAACCATACTCTCAGCGTGCCATTGAACTGGAACATCAGGTGGCATGGCTCATGGCGAAGCAGGAACGCAATGGTTTCAAATTCGACTATGAGGGTGCCTTGAAGCTCTCTGAGGAACTAAAGGAACGTCAGGCTGTTATTACAACCGCACTTCTCAAAAAGATACCTGAGATTCCAGACAAGGTATTCGTGCCGAAGCGAGACAACAAACGTCTTGGCTACAAGGCAGGTGTACCCGTGCAGAAGTACAAGACATTCAATCCCAATAGCAGACAGCAGATTGAGTATGTCTTTCGTACCATGTACCACTACAACCCAGACAACCCCGACCTCTATGACATCCCAGACATGGCAGAGAATCCAAACTTGGCTAATTATCGCCTGAAGATGGATGACATCACCATGAAGTATATCAAGGAAGACCCTGAGTGTCCTGATGACCTACGAGAAATCGCAGGGCTGATACAGGAGTCCTTGATGCTGAAGAAGCGTCTTGGTCAGATTGCCGATGGCAGTAATGCTTGGCTCTCAGCCTACGACCCCGATGATGGATGCATTCATGGTCGCGTGGTTCCCAATGGTGCCGTGAGTGGTAGAGCTACCCATAGTAACCCTAACGTTGCTCAGGTGCCACATGTAGGTTCACCCTATGGTGCTGAGTGTCGTGCCTTGTGGAGCGCAGGGGATTGGTGGCAAGCGGGTATAGATGCTTGTGGCCTTGAGTTGAGGTGTCTTGCACATTACATGTTTCCATACGACAAAGGGAAGTATGCACATACCATCCTGAATGGAGACATCCACACCATGAATCAGAAGGCGGCAGGATTGCCTGAAAGAAATCAGGCAAAGACCTTTATATATGCGTTCCTTAAATTGCACTATTGAGGAACTAAAACCCATTGAAAACGGTGAAACTCTCACAGAGACAATACCGTGCTAAGAACAGAGAGGATGTTATGACTAGAGAAGAATACTTACATAAACTGTTGTATGACCACAATAAGTCAAAGAGTAAACAGACAGCTAATCCTAAGAAATATCCACAGGGATACTTTAATACAAAGAAGTGTAGAAGCTGCGGCAAAGAGTTCATTCCTAAAGCACCCTCAGAACACTATTGTTGTGAATATTGTAAGAAGTATGGGGAAGCAGATGTATACTACAGGAGAGTATATGGTATTTCTGTAGAGGAATACTTAGACTTAGCTGAAAAACAAAACTTTGTTTGCGCTTTGTGTGGTAAATCAAACTTCGCTATGGGAACCAATCATACAGGGTGTCTTGTAGTAGACCACGACCATAAGACAGGAAAAGTAAGAGGTCTTCTTTGTCATAACTGCAATAGAGCTTTAGGGTTACTTCACGATGACCCAGAACTAATGCAGAAAGCATCTGAGTATGTTAAAGTGTAACGACTATTCCGAAAGGAAGTACACCATAAGCTAATGATGGTGGAAGTGGTGGGCATTGATGAGATAGTCTGTTCTTTATGGCGACATAAAGCAGTTCATAGGAGAACGCTTAGGGATTTGCGACCCCTAGGGAACATTAAGTATGGTGCTGGTGATGCAAAGATTGGAAAAATCATTGGAGGTGACGCGAGTGACGGAAAACGCATTAAGCGTAAGTTCCTTAAAGCGACACCTGCTATCAAAAATCTTAGGGATGCCGTTCAGAATGCCATTGTTGAAACCGACCGTGGCAAAGTTGTTCATTGGAAACGTCATTATCTTAAGGGTCTCGATGGGAGGCTTCTGCATGTACGCAGTCCACATTCGGCATTGAATTTGCTCTTGCAATCCGCAGGTGCTCTTGTGTGCAAGAAGTGGATTGTCAGGACAGAAGAAAGACTGATTCATCGTGGTCTGAAACATGGATGGGATGGTGACTTTGCCTACATGGCATGGATACACGATGAGATTCAAGTAGCATGTCGTACCAAAGAGATTGCTGAGATTGTTGTCTCAGAAGCTCAGGCGGCTATGCGTGATGCTCAGGAGTATTTTGGATTCCGTATGCAGTTAGACACCGAAGGAATTATTGGCAAGAATTGGTGTGATTGTCACTAATTTCTAGGTGAGACACAAGATAGAGAGAAACAAAAATGAAAGGATGAGTTACATGATTAAGGAACAGGTAAAATGCCCCCGTTGTGGTAAGGTGTTGCTCCGTGCATATTCCACGGCAGTGACCTATGTCCGTTGTAAATGCGGGTACACGGTTGACCTGAAGCACCCAGAGAAGGAGGGGGATAAAAAGCGTGGTCGTTGATTATCGTACTCTCAGACACAAAGCAAAGTTTGTGGTGATGATGGATGCTTCAGAGGAAGACAAGGAGTGTCATGTGGTTATCTTCAGTAGCTTCGGGTCTATGATGAAGTTCCTGAGACAATTCCCTGATGCTTCTGCCGTCATCTACAATCCAAAAGGTAAAGTAAAAGGACATCTGAAAGACAGGGGGTTAACATTGTTCTTATGAGTGTAGCGAAACTTATCAGCGTGACACCAGATGCCATGACGCTCCTGAAGCGTGCGGCAGGTCAGTGTTACCAGAAAGAAGCATCCGATGCTGTGATTCGTCACATCATCAAGGCAGGGCATTTGAGTGTCTTAGAGCACTGTTATGCCACCTTTGAGGTAACCTGTAGTATCACGACATTACTTCAGCTTACCCGTCATCGCCATTTCAGTCCTACGGTTCAGTCCAGTCGTGGCAGTGAATTGATGAGTGTCTATGAGACAGGTGATGACATGATTGACTATCTGACGAAGTACATGATGCGGGTCTATCACGACAAGGTCGCTGAAGGTGACCGAAAGAAAGAAGACCTTGCCTATATGCTTCCTAAGGCGGCAGAGTACAATCTCGTCATCACGGGTAATTTCCGTGCGTGGTTTGAGTACCTGCCGAAGCGTCTCTGCAAGCGTGCAAGCAAAGAACATCAGGAGCTTGCCCAGCAGATTTATCAGGCACTTGTTGCGGCATGTCCTCAGGTGTTTGGTAATGTAAAGCCAAACTGTAAGTCGTGTAATGAGAAGAGGTGTTCATACGAATGAATTATAACAATCCAGATTACAACAACACTTATGAGCCTGAGAAGAATGCCAACAAGTTTGGCATGAAGGTTAATCCGAAGACCTACAATGTAGCGTGCATCTTGGAGAAACTTGGTAACAATCAGATGAAGTATGGTGCTCCATACTGCCCATGCCTTCCGAATCATACGGAAGACACCATCTGCCCGTGCCGCTACATGCGAGAACTGAAAGCATGTCGTTGTGGACTCTATGTAAGACCGTAAGGAGGAAACAAAAATGGATGAGCTGAAACCTGAGTTCAAACTGGAATGCGAGTGTGGCATGAACACTTTTTACATCAGCCATGAGTTGGAGGGTGAAAAATGTGAGATTCGTTGTGCAGAGTGTGGTCGTGTTGTTGCTTCCATTCCTCGCTATGGTATTGATTGGGTGAAGAAGGAGAAGAAGGATGCTGTATCTTCTGATTGACGGAGACATGGTATGTTTCCGTGCTTGCTCTTCCGTAGAGCGAGACATTAATTGGGGAAATGACATCTGGACACTTCACGTTGACCTTAACGAAGCCAAAGAACGCTTTGAGACCATCATGGACATGATTCTCGAAGACGCCCTTAATGCCCATAAGTACAACGGGAACTTCATGGTTACATTCTGTTTCTCCGATGATGAGAATTTCCGACGTTCCATCCTCCCCACTTACAAGGCGAACCGTGCAGGTAAGAGAAAACCTGTAGGATACAAAGCCCTTGTGTCTTGGGTGAAGGAGGAATATGATTCCGTCACCCGCTCGACACTTGAAGCTGATGATTGTATGGGTATCCTTGCGACAAAACCAATGTGCAGGGATAACTGTATCATCATTAGTGGTGACAAAGACCTTCTTTGCATCCCCGGCTACCATTGGGATTTTCTTAGGAAAGAGTACAACTACAGTTCCGAAGAGGATGCCTTGCGTCACTTCTACATGCAGACGCTCATGGGAGATGCAGTCGATGGTTACTCAGGGTGTCCTAAGGTTGGCAAGGTTACCGCACAGCGCATCCTTGATAAAGACTGTTCATGGAAGGCTGTCAAAGAAGCCTATGAGAAAGCAGGACTGTCCGAAAATGTCGCAATCACTCAGGCCAGAGTCGCTAAGATTCTGACAATTGATGACCTTGACAAAGAAGGGAAGGTGATACTTTGGAAACCTACAGAAGCGCATTGACACCTACAGAGGTAGAAGCATTGCAGGAATCCCTGAAGTATCATATGGAGACAGAAGGTAGTTCTGCTGTCAAAGATTTCCTTGACATCCCCTGGATTACCCAAAATGCTCGTATCTACAGTGAGCAGGGGAATGTAGTCAAATTCTATCAGGGTGACAAATTCTGTGGTGTCTTAATCTTTGATGTTGATAGAGGATGGTGGACACCAAAAGTCATTATCTCAGAGGTGGCAGTATTAGCTTGCCTTGGTGTCCACGGTCTTCAGCGAGAAGCCTGTAAGATGCTTGACCAGTTGGCAAAGGAATACCATGCCACTCTCATTGCATCAGGGTGCTTCTTTCAGGAACGTCCGAAGATGGTGTCGAATTGCTATAAGAAGTTCGGGTATGTGGATACGTACCCGACATATGCAAAGGTGGTAAATTATGACAATCAATGAAGAGATGAAAATCCCGTATGTCTCCAAAGAGGTGTGTAAGTACCTTCGGGATACCTATACGTTACCGATGGTGCTTGACCTCGTTCATCCTGCCAAAAATGCTGATATTGCTATGGGCATTATGTTTGGTATCAACCTGCTTATCGAGCGTCTTGAAGCTATCCAGATTCAGCAGGAGGAAAACGATGGGATTCATTAAGAAGATTTTCAGACCAAACATTCCAGCCGTTCCATCCATGACTATCACAGGCCGTGACCTGCTTTCCTCTACGTCCAGTGAGGAACCAGATAGTCCGCAGATGGGTACTGATGCCGTGAATCAGAAAAAGAGGAGAGGGATTAATTCCCTCCTCGTTCAGAATGAGAACATCTATAAGGGAGGTGTATAACGTGGGTAAAGTATTCAAGAAACCTAAATACGTGGCACCTACACCAGCGGCCACTCCTGCTCCTGCCGTGGAAGAGGCTACCAAAGAGCCTGAGCAAGATACCTCGCGCAAGAAGAAGAGACGTGGTAAAACCTCTCTCATGGTCGATTCTACGAATAACGCCACTGGCTCGGGCGGCACGGGTATCAACCTGTGAGTGTAAAAGTATTCGACCACAACGTTGAAACCGCAAAGAGTCGGTATGCAAAATTGGAAGGCGATAGAAGGCCGTACACAGATAGAGCCGAAAAGTGTGCGAAGTATACTATCCCAATGGCCTTCCCTAAGGATACCGATTCTTCCAGTACCAACTATGAGACACCTTATCAGTCCATTGGTGCCCGTGGTGTCAACAACCTGACAAGCAAACTCATGCTTGCTTTGTTCCCACCGAACGCTCCGTTCTTCCGCTTGGCACTTGGGGATGACATCGAGAACGCACTTGGTGATGATTCCGCGACCAAACAACAGTGGGAAGAAGCCCTGTCTAAATTGGAGCGTAAGATTACATCCTACATGGAGACACATCAAATCCGCACGACCGCAAACGAAGCATTGCTTCAGCTTGTCATTGCAGGTAACGTGTGTGTCTTCCTTCCGCCCGCTGAAGGTGGTATGCGTATCTACAGGCTAAATTCTTATGTGGTGTCTCGTGATGGCATTGGCAATGTCCTTGAAATCATTACCAAAGAGTCCGTGGCTTATGGAGCGTTGCCGCCCGAAGCCCAGAGTGCCATTGGAGAATCGGGAGTCGTAGATGCAGACCGTGCCTATGATGTCTATACTCATACCTACCTTGAAGGGGATGTATACAAATCCTATCAGGAGGTTGAAGGTGCAATCATCAAAGGCTCAGAACAGGAATACCCGAAAGACAAAAGTCCCTGGATTCCCCTGAGACTCAAGAAGATGGATGGGGAATCTTATGGTCGTTCCTTTGTCGATGAGTATTTGGGCGACCTCAAGGTTCTCGAAGCACTCTCTAAGAGTGTGGCACAGGTAGCGGCAGTCGCCAGTAACATCCTGTACCTTGTTAACCCAAATGCTGTCACAAGAATCTCAGAGCTTTCCAAAGCGAAGTCGGGTGATTTCATTCGCGGTAAGATTGAAGACATTCAGATTCTTCAGGTGAATAAGACATCCGACCTTCAGATTACTGAGAATGCTATCCAGTCCATCGAAGGGAGACTTAGCTATGCTTTCTTGCTCAACTCAGCAGTCCAACGTAATGCAGAACGTGTCACGGCAGAAGAGATTCGCTATGTCGCGAATGAGCTTGAAGATACCGTAGGTTCCATCTACTCGATTTTGTCTCAGGAATTTCAGCTCCCCTTGGTAAAACGCTTCATGATTCAGATGACTAGAGAGGGTGCGATTCCTGACCTGCCGCAAGGCTCGAAGGGTGTAGAACCTTTGATTGTCACGGGTATCGAAGCATTGGGGCGTGGGCATGACCTGACGAAGCTCGACACATTCATCCGCTATGCTCAGGTTTTCCCTGAAGCATTTCAGACGAGCGTCAAGCAGGGTGAGATTCTTCGTCAGATTGCTACAGCACTTGGTATTGATTCCAGCTCTGTAGTCAAGACAGACGAAGAGGTTCAGCAGGAACAACAGCAACAGATGCAGATGCAAATGGCACAACAGGCCGTTCCAGAAATGGCTAGGGGTGCTATGCAAGGAGGTTAATAGTGGAAAACGATAAAGTAGAACAGGCTCAGGGTGAAGAGCAGAAAGTGACCCCTGAAGTCACCGTGACAACCAACGGCACCACGACTACCGCAGAGGTGGAAACGGTTGACCCTCTGGCTGACCCGAAGGAACCTGAAGGTACCACGGGTGAAGACAACAAGCAGGGGGATGTTCCGAAGGATAACCAGAAGAGCCTTGAGGATGACCTGAGTAATCAGCAGAAAGCCGAAGAGGAACTGAAGGTTGACCTAAAGGCAAAAGGCGTGGACTTCGACGCACTCGCAGATGAGTACAGCAACAATGGTGAACTCTCTGAGAAGAGCATGGAATCCCTGAAGAAAGCAGGGTATCCAGAGTCCGTAGTCAACGCTTACCTGAATGGTCTTCAGGCACTCAGTGACCGCTTCACGAGCACCGTGAAGGGTTACGCAGGTGGTGAGGAAGGTTACGGCAAGCTCGTTGAGTTCATCAAGACTCAGCCGAAAGAGGTTGTCGATGCCTACAACAAGACCATCCAGACGGGAGACCTAGGTCAGATTCGTCTGACAATTGATGGTCTTACGGCGAAGATGACGAAAGCATATGGCACGGCAAATCCCACGGTGATGGGAAATGGTAGTGCTCATGCCAACGCTGAAGGGTATACCTCGATGGAGCAGATGACGAAGGATATGTCTGACCCGCGCTATCAGGTTGACCCTAAGTTCACTCGTGAAGTCTACCAGAAAATCCGCAATGCAACGATTTTCTAAGTGAGACACAAGATAGAGAAGAAACAAAAATAAAATGATGGTCTAAAGACCAAAGGAGAAAAAACACAATGGCAAATGTAACTATTGCAAATCCGATGGCTATCAACGGTCAGGCAACGACCGATGCCGACAAACTCGCCCTTGCCCTGAAGGTATTCAGTGGTGAGACGCTGACGGCCTTCCAGAGAACGTCCGTAACTTCGGGTCGTGTCATGGAGCGCACGATTGCTTCTGGTAAGTCCGCGCAGTTCCCAGTATTCGGGCGCACGAAGGCACATTACCTGAAGGCAGGTCAGAACCTTGATGACCTCCGCGAGAACATCAAGCAGAATGAGCGTATCATTAAGCTCGACGGTCTTCTGACGGCTGATACGCTTATCTTCGACCTCGATGAGTTCATCGCACACTACGATTTCCGTTCCCCGTATGCGGCAGAGCTTGGCAATGCCCTTGCAATCTCTCATGACGCTTCGGTTCTCGCAGAGCTTGCTAAGGAAGCCCTGAACACGACTGAGAATGTCGAAGGCAACGGTAAGGGTGGTGTCATCACGACGAAAATTGATGCAGGTGTCGTCGGTATCAACAAGCAGACGGGTCTTGCTATCTACCAGACGCTTCTGGAAGCAAAGGCCAAAATGTCGAAGAACTACGTACCGGCAACGGAACGTTATGCATACCTTGACCCTGAGTACCACTCGGCACTCGCTTCGGCAGTAGAGTTCCTGAACCGTGATTACGGTGCTTCTGGTACGATTCTTGAGGGTAATGTCATTCGCCTTGCAGGCTTCGACATCCTTGAGTGCCCGCACATCGTTCGTGGTGGCGATGACAATACCAACGTCATCCAGGGTGAGGGTCACGTATTCCCGACGCAGTATGCAGACAAACATCCGATTATCATCTGCCACAAGACAGCGGCAGGTGTCCTGAGACTCAAGAACCTCTCGATGGAGACGGGTCGCCGTATTGAGTTCCAGGCAGACCAGATGATTGCTAAGATGGCAGTCGGCATGGGCGGTCTTCGTCCTGAGGCGGCATTCCTTGGTGTCATCGAGAACGCAGGCTGATGAGCTGAGACAACCAACTTGAATAGGAAGGGGGAGAGGACTTTTATGTCTTCTCTCCCTTTTTATTAGAAAGGAGAACAATGCTTACAACACAGACAGAACTTGATGCTATCAATCAGATGCTTTCAGCGATTGGTAGTGACCCTGTAACCATTCTGGAAGACAGCACAGACATTGATGTCATTAATGCCCGTAGGCTCCTGAAGGAAGTCAGTAGGCACGTACAGCGTCAGGGGTGGGATTTTAATAAGACCAAAAGAACCTATACGCCAGATGTCAACACACATCGTATCATGTGGGATGACACCATTATCACCTTGAAGTCGCAAGACAATAACGTGTATGTCAAGCGTGGTAAATATCTCTTCAACATGACAGAGGACACCTACAACTTCAAGGAACCTGTAGAAGTAGAGGTAATCTATGGTGTCGATTTTGATGACCTTCCTGATTGCTTCAAGGCATATGTCACGGCAAAGGCGGCCATTGACTTTCAGGCCAGATACTTTGGTGATGCTTCGGTGTCTCAGGACTTGCAGTATGACCTTCAGCTTGCACACCAGGACATTGTGCAGTATGACATGAATATGCAGGATGTAAACATCTTGAATCTCACAGGTGTGTCTGAAGTATTGCAGAGGACATAATCATGCTTATTTCACAGAATATCAAGAATATTGTGTCTGGTATTTCGCAACAGGCACCTATCCTCCGCCTTCCCGAACAGTTGGAAGAGCAGGAGAATGGTCTTTCCACAGAAGCCAATGGTCTGACTAAAAGGCCACCTACGGTATTCATTAGGACACTTTCATCTCCCCTTGAGAATGATGATGCGCCTCTGCTTCACTTCGTAGACCGTGATGAGAATCTGAAATATTTTGTCTATTTCTACAAGAACCTTGTCTACGTCTACGACATCAATGGCAAGAAGTATCCCGTCATCTACAAGGAAGACCCTGGCTACCTTGAAACAAGGACACCACAGAAGTCTCTGAGGGTCGTGACTATTGCAGACCATACCTTCATTACAAATCGTGAGGTCATCACGCGCATGAGTGGAGAGCACTCACCGAATACCTTTGAGACGCAGGGTGTCCTCATCAATGTCAAGCAAGGACAGTATGGTCGTACCTATACTATTTGGGCTGATGGGGTACAGGTAGCATCCCATGAGACACCTGATGGTTCCGACAAAAGTCACACGAAACAGATTGATGTAGGGTTCATTGTAAACGAATTGGCAGAGCAGATACGTGCCAAAGGCTATACCGTAGACACGGGAAGTTCTTGGATTCGTATCCGTGGTGTCAAGACCGTGAAGACCGCTGACGGCTTCAACAATAATGCAATGGTGGGTTTTTCGACCAAAGCACAGCGATTCAATCTGCTCCCTGCTTCGGCTCCTGATGGGTACACCTTAGAGATTGCGGGAGACCCTAAAGGTGACAACTCGGGTAACTATTACATCACCTATGATGGTGATGGTAATGTTTGGAAGGAGTGTGTTAAGCCTGACATCAATATTAGCTTCGAGGCACAGACGATGCCCCATGAGCTTGTGAGACAGGCTAATGACACCTTTGTGTTCCAGAGGTGTACATGGGATAAACGCAAGGTTGGTGATGAGGACAGCAATCCACTTCCGTCCTTCATCAATCATGAAATCAATGATATTACCTTCCATCGCAACCGTCTTGTCTTCTTGTCAGGCGAGAATGTCATCTGCTCCGAAAGTGCTTCTTACTTCAACTTCTGGATGACTACAGCAAACGATGTGGTTGACACAGACCCCATTGATGTTGCGACAACCACAGAGCGTGTAAACATTCTGAACTATGCCGTGCCATACAGTGGGGAGCTGTATTGCTTCTCGGATAAGAGTCAGTTTGTTGTTAGGGCAGATGGTGTCTTATCCCCTAAAAATACAGCCCTTGTTGAAGTCACGGCCTTTGAGTCGAACCCTGCTTGCAGACCGACCAGAGCAGGACGCAACCTCTACTTCTCGGCAGAACGCTCCGAATACTCTTCCATCAAGGAGTACTACTCGGTACAACAGGTCTCTGACGAGAAGAATGCACAGGACATCACATCCCATATTCCTGACTACATTCCTAATGGTGTCTATGAGATTACCGCAAATACCTCTGAGAACATCATGCTCGTTCTTACAACAGGAGACAAAACAGGCATTTATGTCTATAAGTACCTCTTCCTGAATGAGAATCGTGTTCAGTCCTCTTGGAGTCGTTGGGAGCTGGGTGGTCGCGTCTTTGGTGCTTTCTTTGCAGGGAGCACCTTGTACATCCTCATCAACCGTGGTGGTAGACACTGTTTAGAGAAGATGAACTTCACGACCCATACGACCGAAGACCTTGTAGGTCATGAGCCATACCGTGTCTATCTGGACAGTAAGAAATTAGCGACTACAGCAAAATATGATAGCACTACCAACACAACCAGCTTCGATATCCTGAGTGAGTACAATGCGGCAGATGCAAATGCCTATGATGTTATTGGTGTGGTGACACAGGATGGTAAATATGTAGAGGGTAAGGTAACAGACGGCATCATGAACTTGGTAGGAGCTTACCATAACAAGGATGTCGTTATTGGTATCCCATATCGTTTCCACATTCGACTCAGCCCGATTTACTTACATACCACGACACAGACGAGCACCAGTACCGTTCTCACGGGTCGCCTTCAGGTACGCTATGTTCACTTGAATTATGCCGATACGGGCGGCTTCACAGTAAAGGTTCACTATCATGGTGGTCGGGAATGTAAGTATGTTATGACCGCTCGTAACATTGGTCTTGATACGGCTACCTTAGGGCGAACCCCAGATGACACAGGTATCTTTAAGTTTCCTGTTCAAGCTCTCAACACGAACGTGAACATTGATATAGATTCAGAACTTCCCCTGCCACTGTCCTTGGTTGGCTTTATGTGGGAAGGTAGCTTTGTAGCAAGGTCGAGAGGAGTGTGATTACATGGGTACTATGCTTGCTGTAGGTTCCGCTCTTGTTGGTTCCTACGCACAGAATAAGTCGCTAGAAGCTCAGGCGCGTGCCAACGTCCAGACGGCTAAGAATATCATCACCTCCATGAACTATAGTTTCCAGAACTTAGAGCAGGAGCGTGCTGATGCTTTTGATGCAACTGTAGCAGACCTTCAGAAGATTCGTCTTCAGGGTGGTCGCTTGACCTCACAGGTAGCGGCCGCAGTCAACGAGGGTCTTGCAGGTGGTGGACGTACAGCAAACCTCCTGAAGCGTTCCGTACAGGCTGATACCAATAGAGCATTGTCTAGTTCCAGAGACAACTATCGCCGTAAGTCCAATGAGATTGACCTCAACAAAGAAGCACAGGCAATGGATGCACGAGGTAGACTCAGTAGTATTGCACAGGTGCAGAAACCATCGTTGTGGTCTACCATCTTCAAAGTTGGCGCGGCCTACTATGGGGCGAAGCAGACAGAGGATTCCATTCAGGGTATTCGTGCTCAGGGTGGTGTCAAGGACTCAAATTCTTGGAGTCATGCACTTGACCCATTTAAGGTAGGTTCCAGTGGTTCCTCTAGTAATGTCTACAATCGGCTGTATTGGGATACAGATTCTTCATCCTATAAGACCATCTTCGATGATGCTCCGCGCTACACAGCCCTCTTAGGAGACATTGATTGGCAAAATAGATTCAAGTTCACATACACGAATCCATTCGTGGAAAAGAATCAGACAATCAACTTCTTTGATTTGAAGTGAGACACAAGATAGAAAGGAGACAACATGCCAACAGAAATATCAAATGCCGTAGGCACAGCACGGCAGTTCATTCCACAGCCTGATGGTGTCTATCAAGGACGCTATCAGGGTCTTGGGGTATCTCAGGGTGCTTCAGCGCAACCAAAGGTTCTGGACGTTGCTGAGAGTATGGCAAAGCTCAGTGAAGCACTTCAGGGTTACACGGTGAACCATGAGAAGTACCTGAACGCCAAAGGTGAGATTGAAGCAACCGATATGATTAATGGCATGTCCGCAGGAGCCATTGAGAAGCTGAACGCCATTGATGCGGCACAGCTCGAAGGTTATGCGGACTCTGCCGCTAATCCTTACTTTACGGCCTATGCTGAAAAGCTCAGAGGTACCTTCCTTGGGGCACGAATGAAGCAGGATTATGATGCAAAGTATGCAATGGAACCTGCTAAGAGTGCCGAAGAGGAGCTGAAGCGTTATTCCAACTTCATGAACGAATGGCGCGATGCTCATCTCAAGAACTCAGCTCCACAGAATCAACTTGCCTTTGACCGTGGGTTCTATGAGAACTCTATGGTTAACATGGGGAACCTTGCGTCCGCATGGAACAAGAAGAAGAACGAAGAGGACGTTGTAGTCACAATAGCTCAGGTAGAATCTGACCTTGGTGATGTCATTGCCAACTCAGGGGAACTCTTGAGCAAAGACAACCACTCTTTCTCAGATGCAGTTCAGACCGCCCTGAATCCTGTACGGCTTATGGGTCTTCCTCCTCAGTATCGTCAGAAACTTGTGTCTGATTTTGTGAATCAGGTAATTGAGACAGGACACATCCCCTTGAAACGCTTAGAGCAGATGCTTGATAGTGTTGTCGTACAGACCTCTATGGATGGTAAGGTGACGAAGATGGGCGACCTTGTGAATCGTCAGTCCATTCGTTCTATTAACCTTGCCAATAATATCCGCTATGACAACAAGCGTAAGGAAGAGTTCCTGAAGAAGTATGGCGACGCGAAGCAGTATGATAAGTTCCTCAGTGAGACGGAAGCCCTAAAGGATAAAGACCCTGAGGAGTACCGCTTCAGAATGAGCTTTGCATCTGAAGTTCGCTCAAGACAACAGCAGAAGGTGAATGAAGAGAAAGCAATCGCTCGTGAAAGAGCCGCATATGCCCGTAGAAAACTTGGTGGTGGTGGTTCTGGCAGTGGTGGTAGCAAACTTACGAATCCTCAGGACTTCAAAGAGATGATATCAATCTGGCAGGAGGGCGGCACTATCTTCAGGGGTAGACCAATGAGTTCCTACACCGTCGATAAGGACGGCTTCTACGACGAGCTTAATAACCAGGTAATCTACCTTGTTCAGAATGGAGCCATATCGAATCTTGATAGATTGATGAGGATGCCACAGGCTTCACAACTGAAAGAAGACATAGGCAAGCAGTTTGTCTATTCCCTTGACACTATCCAGATTGGTTCAGATGGACATGCTTCCTATGATGACAACACACAACATCTTCTGAACTTTCTGACATATAATGCAAAGAGTACTGAGCACCTTTTCGGTAAAGATGTAGCAGATAGAGCACATATCTTAGCAGGTTTGGTACGCTTCACAGGTGACTTCCAGAAGGGCGTGGATTTATTCGCTACATGGAATGGCGTACCAGATGATGAAAAGAGGTCATGGAAGGAACAGGTCAAAGACCAAATCGTTGCCACAAACTATGTGGTTAATGGTGTCGAGAATCTTGATGTCGAAGAATCCGCACAGGATGTACCTGTATGGGGTGATGCTAATCTTGAGAGTTCCGTTGTCACGATAGGTTCCATTTTTGCAAAGCAGAGAGGTAGTGCCTATAGTGGCCTTAATGATGCTGGAAGTTGCCTTCAGGATAACTTCTACTATTACAAGGGTGCTCTCATGCCGAAGGATATCTTGAATGGTGTCGATTCGGGAGACAACGACAGAAGTAATTTCCTTTGGGCACTTCAGGATGAAATGGATTTTCAGGATGACGTTAGAATCCAATATTCACGTGATGACCAACTGTTCTACTTCACTTCTTCTTCACCGCATACAATCAATGGTGTATCCACCTATTCATGGTCTAAGCCTTTGAGCTACTTCATTGAAGCGGCTAGAGAACATGCAGAAGATGAAGGAAAGAAGGTCATGGAAGAGAATAACACGGACTACACGCCTGAGACGGTAAATGCAGACCGTTCTACTTCGACAGAGACAATGGAAGCCGTGGGTGAAGCAGAGAGAACGGCAAGTAATGCCGCTCTTGAAAATGCACAGAACACGACCAACATTATCAGTGATGCAATCCAAACAGTGAAAGGATGGTTTAGCTAATGGCAAATGATGATAATGCCCGTATAGCCTTTAGGTTCTTTAGGCAAGAAATGGGGTTGTCAAGAAACCAAGCAGCAGGAATTGCGGGTAACTTCTCGCAGGAGTCTGGTTTTAACCCAGAAGCTATTAATCCCCGTTCAGGTGCCTATGGTATCGCACAGTGGCTCGATACACGTAAGGATAACCTCATGGCGGCAACGGGTGATGGTGGTGACCTTCTGGCACAGCTTGCATACTTCAAGAATGAAGTTGAGAATGACCCATATGAGAGGTCACAGTTTGAGAAGTTCTTGAATTATGATGACACATCCATTGAAGGTTACACCTATGCGTTCCGAAAGTACTGTGAGAGACCAGCAGAGTTTGAAGCGATGGACACAAACCGTGTTAATGAAGCATATCGTATCTCTGAGATGATGGCAGATGATGATTCTTACGGTGATGATGTTGGAGTGTCTTCTGAACCTGCCTATTCCTCTGAGACATTGGATTGGTCGAATCTTGTGCACAACCACGAGGCAGAAGATTCCCCTTATAACTACTCGAAAGAGTTAGGAAAACTGACAGACACAGACAACCTTCGCCCAGAAGCAAAGTATGGTCTGAATGTCCTTGGTGCCTACATGCGTCGTATGTATGATTCACCACTTATCGTAACGGCAGGTGCTGAGACATGGACGCATAAAGGTGGTACCTATTCCCACCATGCAGGTTGGAAAGCAGATGTGTATGCAGATGAGATTCGCGCAGGTAGGCAGGGTGCTGAAGACTTCAAACGCTTCTGCAATGAGCACGGATGGTCGGCAACATGGGAAACAGATGGTGGAGAACATTGGGATATTGACTTCTCTGGTAATGACCGAAGGGATGGCAATAACCCTGTTCGCCCTTCTGGTAACTTCTTTGCTCTTACGGGAGCAGGTTCCGCACTTGCCAAACGTGCAAACAACGAGCTTGACCCCAATGGCTCTTATACAGATGCACTCGGTGAATACTATCGCAGGTTAAGTGAGGAAGAGACCAAACCTACCTTTTGGAATGTCCTCTCGGATAACTTCTTAGATAGTATGTTCAGTACGGGTTCCGCAAGGTTCCTTGAGTCTCTATGGGGCAATCTCATGCACTCGAACAACCACTTGTGGAAGATGGATGACCTTACGCAAGAGGATATTGATTTTGTCAAATCTGCCTTGCCGAACGACAAAGCCGCGCAGAACTTCATCCTGCTGAATGGTCGTGATTCCGAAGAGATTCGATGGCTCACCCAGAGAAAGCAGGAAGAGAAGAAGCGTAAGCAGAACATCGAGCAGTGGAAGTCCGCAAATCAGAATGCACTCGCTAGGGCACTTATGGCAACCTCAGGTGCCTTGGGTTATGTAGCAGACCCACTCAACCTGATTCCGATTGGCACATATGCCAATAGCCTGAAGGTGTTGGGAAGACTTGCTGAGGGTGCAACAAACATCAACAAGATACAGACGATTGCAAAGATGGCTACCATTACTGGTGTCCAGACAGGTGCTATCGTTGTAGCAGATGATGTCTTACGTGAAAAGTTTGGGGGCGAGAAGCCAGATTATGGTATGGATGCCGCTATAGGTTTCCTTGGTGGTGCAGTCCTGGCAAGCGTAGGTGGCTTATGGAAGGGTCTCAAGAAGGGCGGTGTCACAGCAGACATCACCCGTGCCGCTGATTTGGCAGAGACACGAGCTATTGAGCACGCGATGAATGTAGACACAACAAAGGTATCCTCTGAGACCATCGAGAGTGCCTTGAAGCTCCATGACCCCACCTTCCGTGAAAGGGTCAACAGTAAGGCTTATGAGGTACTAGAGACGAACCAGAGGGTCATTGCGACAACCTATGAGAAGGCCAGAAAGCTGATTGAAGAAGCCAGTGGTAAGAAGATTCCAGACACGGCAAAGGCACTCTATGTACCGAATGAGGACTACACCTTCATCCTGACCGACAAGGTACAGCCGAAGGAAGTAGACAAACTCCTGAGTCATGAGTTTGGCGTCCACACAGGTCTCAGGAAAGCTATTGGTGATAAAGCCTATGATGGTCTCATGACCTATGTGTCTCGTCAGGCTGAGAAGGAAGGTACAGCATTCTTTGAAGCACGTGCCAAAGCAGGTAGTTATGACCCAGAGGAAATCTTTGCTCAGATGGTCGAAGATGGAACGCTTCCTGACTCTACATGGTCTCGCTTGAAGGGTTCCTTCAATAAGATGCTCAACAAGGAAGGTTACAAGACCCACTTCACCCTGAAGGATGTCAAGGAAATCATGGCACAACAGGTGAATGAGAAGAGGAACCCTGAGGTCTTCCATGTGAATCCTGATGGTTCCACAGCTTTTGCAGGTCTTCAGTATTCCCAGAACAATATCCTGAATCCTGTTACATTGGCGAATGTCTACCAGCTGGAAAGCAACATTCGTAAGGTGACACAGGCCGACCTTGGCACAAGTAAGTTGACAGCACCACTTCGTTGGGTTGCACAGCACTTAGAGCAGGGTATCTTCGGTGAGGGTATCAATTCGATGTCCAATACGTTCCGAAAGTACACCCCCTTGATTTGGGATGACCCTCAGGGGCGTGGTCTTGGCAATGTCCAGACCATCTCTGCTGAGACCAACAAGATTCGACTTTGGCAGTTATTACTCCGACCATACAGCGATTACACGGATGCCAGACAGCGTTGGTGTCTTGCCAATAGACACATCCCCCGTCAGGCCGCGAATGAAGCCTTTGATAGGATGGTGGTTAATGCCTACAATGCAAAGTATGCAAAGAATGTAGCCAATGTTTTCCAGAACGTTCCTGCCGAAGTGACAGAAGCTGTAGAGCATATGCACAACCTCAGAACCCTCATGATTGACCTTGGTAAACGCTCGGCAGACGATGTGGGTGCTCCAACACGCAACATTGTGGATGAGGACTGGTACGAGGTAGATGAAGAGCTTTGGAGACAGATGGATGCAGAGCGTAGGATGAATTTCATTGTTGGAAACTTCATCGACACACCTCAGCAGACAGCTATATCACAGGCGCGTGACTTCTTTGACAAATACTATCGTACCTTCGTCAAGAGGGATGTGGTCGAAGCCAAAATCATTCGTGAGAAGAAGATGGAGAACATAAAGATTCAGGCTGCTAATGCCGCGATGCAAGCACGCCTTCCTGCCAATAGTAAGTGGAAACCGAAAGCCCTGATTCCAGAGGTAGCAACACCACAGGAGGTAGATGCATGGATTGATGATGCAGTACCAAAGGCCGTAGACTTCATCCTCAATGGTGTCTTTGACCCCGCTGATGCGAGGAATCTCAGCAATCTCGGCAACCTCTCCTTCTTCAAGGCACGTGTTCCGATTGATACCACGGGTATCCTGAAGTTACCAAACGGCAACGAGTTCTCCTTTGACAACAACCTTCGTACCTACGATATGGATGCGATGGTTCAGAAGGCAATCAATCGCTTTGCAGGTGAAGCCAGCCTTATGAATGTCTTCGGGAACCAGAAGGGTCTTGATGCATTCTTGGATAGCGTAGAGAAGGAACTTGGTAAGGCCATTGGTAACAAAAATGCCAACCAGAGTGTAGGCAATGAGATTCGAGACCTGAAGAGAGCTATCGCAGAGTTCCGTGGCGTTCGCCCTGAGGATGAGACAGCTATCGGCAAGGTAGGAGCACTCTGCCATATCCTGAGGAACTTCTCGTATGCAAAGAATGGTGCCAACATGGGCTTCAACCAGTTCACTGAACTTGCTGGTGCTATGGCGTATGGTGGTGTGTCTCAGATGTTCCGTATCTTCCCACCACTCGGTAAGTTGATGGAAGATGTAAAGTATGGCAAGCAAAGTGCACAGCTTTTTCGTGATATTGAAGATTACATGTTTGGTGCCACAATGGAGTCTAAGATTTGGTCGGCAAACTTTGGTGACCGTGTTGTTCGTGATGCTATGACAGACCAACACGACCTTGCAAGCAAGGCACTTATTAAGGTAGCCGACATCACAGCTAATCTCGGTAAGGTCACTTCAAGTCTCAATATGCTCCCGAAGATGACCGATAGCATGGTGCGAGGGATGCGTGTCCAAACCCTGGTGGATTCCATTCGCGTTGCAACACAGGGTAAGACACCTTGGCTTCGCAATCCATTCAGTGAAAAGAAATTACGGGCGGCTCATGTCTCAGAGAAGGACTGGCAAGACATTCAGGCTAGGATTCGTCAATATGCAACACTGGATGCCAAGGGGAACCCCGTATCCTTTGATGTTAGGTCGTGGCAGAATGATGACATGAACACATTCCTGAAGTGGTACAACCTGATTCAGCTTCAGGCAGAGCGTGCCATTGTTCCTGCAAACAGACAGGGCAACAAGAACCTGTTCAAGAGTCGGAACAGCCTGACACAGCTTTTATTCCAGTTCAAGGATTACACATTACGTTCCATCAATGCCCAGACCATGCGTGCAATGAAAGCCCGTGACCTTGATGATGCCTTTGCAACAATGGCGTCTATTGTTACGAACACGGCAGTCTATGCGGCTCGTGTAGGTGCCACCTATGCGGCCTACAAAGCCGCTGGTCTCGACAAGAAGGCAGAGGAATACAAGGACTACATGTTCAACAAGGGTAACCTTGAGCGTGCCATTGCGTTCCGCTCGACCATCCTTGGTTCTCCATTGTCATTCGTGAATGATTGGTACGAGATTGCTACAGGTGCTCCTACCATCAGAACGACCGTAGAGCGTGATGCAAAGACCTACAAGAATATCAAAGAGAGAACCATGAGCGACATTGGCGGTGACTTTATCAGTCAGATTCCTGCCCTTAGTGCAGGTGTCGAACCTCTGATTCAGGTCTATCATGCCTTTAGTCACGCAACGAATGATAAGGCAACCCAGAAGGACTTCAAGAACGCCTTGAAGCTCCTGCCGATTCCAAACTTCATTCCACTCACGGTTCTTCAGCAGTACCTTGTGGAGCAGTCGGGGTACCCAGAGAAGAAGAGATAAGGAGGTCATATGTCGATTGTGATTGATGCCACCTATGCGGGTGGTAGACATGAATATACCATCCCTTTTCCGTATTTGGAGAAGGCATTCGTGAAGTGCAAACTCAATGATAAAGAATTGACCATCAACGTGGATTATGAGGTAGAGGGTAGTACCCTCACCTTGTACCGTGACACACAGACTACAGATACCATCAAGGTTTATCGCCAGACCACAACCGACCGTCTGGTTAAATTCCATGATGGTTCCGTCTTGCGTGAAGCTGATTTGACGATGCTTCAGCTTCAGCTTCTTCATGTCATTGAAGAAAAGGGTGACTTTACGATTACCGAACTTCAGCAGGATGTGAGACAGCTTCAGGTAGAACGTGTAGTCAAGCTGGCAGATGGTGTGTCTTGCGCCCGTGGCACCCTGCTTGGCTATAAGGCAGGAGGGTTCGTCAAGGCGAGCATGAGAGATTACACCACACTGGCAGGTGTCGTGATTGCTCAGACACATTCACAGGATGGAAAAGTGAAAGTATTGGAGCAGGGGCAGTTCGCTGTAGAAGATGCTCCTGATGGTTGCACCGTGTACGTGGGGGAGGATGGCGTTTACCGAACGTCTCCCCCGAGTACATCGGGGCTTTATGTAAAAGTTGTTGGACATGTCGAGGGGAACGTCATGCAGTTTCATCCAGATAGTCTCGCAATTCAGTTAGCATAATGGAGGTTGATAAAGATGCGAATCGTGAACCCAGGGTTTATGGAGTTATTCAAAGAACGTGGTGTTAAGGTTTATCAGGATATCATTCCTAAAGGTAATCTTTCTGATGCTGTATTTGATGGAGTAAAAAGCAAAATAGCACAAGTAATGAGTAATTTGGGTTTAGAACATTATATCTCTACTGACACTGTGTCTATTTCAAAGTACGTATCAGAAAGCAAACCACAAGTATTACGCACCCATATGGATACAGCAAAGAATGAATTGTGGGTATCATTCTGTTTTTTTGCTCCTTCTCTTAGCAATGGTGCCACAGATAGAGATACTAGATATGTTGCTTTACAGTTCATAGGAACGAATGTAGGACTGTCTATTGGTAGATATAGTGATTATGGAGGAGCATACAAGATAGAATGCCTAAAAGTCGATGAAACAGAATACCTTGTAACTCCTTACTATACAAAATACATTGCCAATGCTAATCTCATTAATGAGCCAATAGATGTTGTTATGGCGGACACTCCAACATATGTTGAAGTTCATATAAAGACGGGAAGTGAAGGAAGGATTGATGTATGGATTAATAATGCTTTGAAAGGTTCCTATCGCTCTCCTTCTAATATAACAGGTAGTATCACGGATGTGAACATTTACTCTAATAACTTAGAGCGCAGAGCACCAACTATTCTTCACTCCTTCATCTTTCAGGACACTGGAAGAATTGGTTTGGAACGCTTGAAGAGACTCACAGTCTCCCCAGACACCGACCAGACCATGCCGCAGAACAGCACAACAAATTTCACACTTAGTGGACTTTCGGATGCAACAGAGTTCTCGGACATCACTTCTATTGTGCCCGTCATTCGCACGACATCAAAGGATGCTAATATCACAGAAGGAACCTTCAGTATTGATGGGGCAACCATTGGTACAGTAGATATTTCTGATTCCTCTGGCAAAGCAGTTGCATCAGTATCTTCCACGACCAACAGCGTCACAGGTGCCCCGTGGACGCGAGACAATATTGAGGGGAAGACACTTAGCTTCAAGGTTAACGGAGCGAGCTAATTATGTCAGTAGTAGGAAAAGTTGATGGTGTCTATGTCACCTATGTCACGGAGAGGGATACTAGTGCGTTACCTGAAGGTGCAGGAGGTCGTGTTGAAACTTATGTAACACAGCGACCCAAGAGTGAAGTAGTTGCCAAATTGGAATCCTACTTTACCTATGTGAAGGAACGCGACACAGCAAGTCTCCCTAAGGGCAGTGGGGGAAGGATTGAGGTCTATGTGACCTACCTAGAGGCGCCTCCTCCTCCTCCATTGATTATTAAGCCGAGTGTCTATGTGACCTATAGGATGCATAAGGGCGTTGACCTAAAGACACCTGAAGTATTCACAACTTATCGGCCACATGATGGGGTAGACCTCCATAAACTGAGTGTCTATTGCACCTATCGGAACGATGCAGAGTGGGGAGAAGGGGGGCGACTACCTCTTGGCTGTGGTGGTAAGATTGAAGCGTACATTACAGAAGCTCTGGCTTCTCTGGTAGGTTATCTCAATGACTTTGGTATGGAGAGGATACAGGGGATTGTACTTGGTAGTGACTATTACCCGTTGAAGAAGATTCAATCTTTCAATAATATCTTCTTCGCTAACAACACGACAGGAGATGAATAATATGAAAAGGAGCGTGGTACTATCAACGTATTGAACAGATTGTGGACTAATGCAGAGCTGTATATGGGGGCACTCTCGGGGGTACTTTGGGCATTCCTTGACTTCTGTCTTGGTGGAATCGACACACCTATCAAGGCGCTGGCTATCCTCATGTGCATGGACTTCATTACAGGAGTGGCTGTAGGGTATCGCACAGGTACCCTCAGTTCTCATGTAGGTGCCAAAGGTCTCCTGAAGAAGGTAGGTATTTTACTCTGTATCATCATTGCGTGCCTTCTGGACATGGCGATGACTATGAATGTCTTCAGGGGAATGGGTATCTCAGCCTTTGCTATCATTGAAGCAATGAGCCTTGTAGAGAATATAGACCGCATGGGGTATGGTGCATATATCCCTGAGTTCCTGAGAGTCCGCCTGAAGCAGATTGCAGACGAGAAAGTAGGATTGAAAAAGGAGGATGATAAGAGTGGAAATCGTTAATGTAAAGGACTACCACTTGCATTTCAATGGTACCCTGAAAACCCGCAAGGTCACGGACATGATTGTCTTGCATCATACGGGTGGTTCTGATATGGACGCAAGCGCACCACAGATTGACAGGTGGCACAAATGCAACGGATGGGCAGGTATTGGTTACCACTACGTTATCCGTAAGGATGGTACGATTGAGAAGGGTCGCCCTGACTGGACGGTTGGTGCTCATGCCTATGGTGAGAATGGGCACACGATTGGTGTCCATCTGAGCGGTTCCTTCGGTGTCGCAAAGCCTACGGAGGCACAGATTGAGTCCACGGCAATGCTTTTGGCTAACCTTTGCACGGACTATGGTCTCCCGATGGATGAAGACCACATCGTAGGTCATCGTGACTTGATGCCTACGGATTGCCCAGGCGATAACCTCTACTATGAAATCCCGACCATCATTGGTAAGGCAATCTGGTACGCTAATCAGTAAGGAGAATATAATATGACATTGCAACAGATTAAGAGCTTCTTCCTGTCTCACTGGAAGGAGCTTCTTATTTTGTTGTCTATCCTTATCATGGGTGCTCCTGCTTAAGGTGC
>ENA-OPMP01000086-OPMP01000086.1-human-gut-metagenome-genome-assembly--contig:-NODE-86-length-44504-cov-2.814439_pt1 | contig 44504 bp, 30 predicted proteins | sample MGYA00241527_ERZ501751 | MGnify/ENA primary metagenome ERZ501751 (study PRJEB25962, sample SAMEA2042647) | human gut metagenome | biome: human gut; feature: human-associated habitat; material: faeces... | reverse complement strand
CAGGAATCCCTGATTTGTCAACGTCTCCTCCACACTGTGATCCTCTGTGGCATCCGCCAGAATCAGTTCCCAGTGAGGATAGCTCTGTTGCATAACGCTTGTTATCATTCTGTTCAGATAGATTTCCGGGGTACGGTACAACGGCACCACAATGCTGAGTGTAACCGGATTATCCCATTTTCTGCAACTTTGCCTTTCCAGTTCCTCTTCCGGACAGGGCACATAAAAATAGCGGTCTGTCTCTGTCAGGCGTTCCCTTACAGAGATCCAGGTTTCCCTCAGGCCGTTGCGTTGCAAATAATATAGAGTTTTCTTAAGGTTTGCTATGTTCAGCTTTGCCACGGATACCTCCACTTTTATAAAAGAGCAAATCGCCCTTCCCGGGCGATTCGCTCTTAAAAATAACATTAACTATTCAGAACCCCATTCGCAAAATCGCTCTTCCAGAGCTTTCCTGAATAACATACTTGCATGCTATTTGCTCATGGTGGTTACAGTACAGCCTTTACATCCTCGGTCAGCTTCTCTACCTTGGCCTGTGCATCCTCTATGCTGTTACCTTTAACACCCATGTAGAACTTGATCTTGGGCTCGGTTCCGGAAGGACGGGCGCAGCACCATGCATTGTCGGGAAGCTCAAAATACAGGACATTAGACTTGGGAAGTCCGGTAGTGCTCTTCTCGCCGCTCTCCATGTCGATGACTACATCGTTCAGATAGTCACGGAATTTCTCCACTTTCAGGTCACCGAATGCCTTGGGCGGATTCTTACGAAGCTTATCCATGATCTCGGCGATCTGTCTTGCACCGTCGATACCCTTCATGGTAATGGTGTACTGGGTCTCCTTGAAGTAACCGTATTTCTCATACATGGATACCATCATATCCCACAGCGTCATGTTGTGTTTCTTGCAGTAAGCTGCTACTTCGCACAGACACATTACCGCTACAATAGCATCCTTATCTCTTGCGTGGGTACCTGCCAGACAGCCGTAGCTCTCTTCCAGACCGAATACATAATTGTTGCTGCCGGTCTGCTCGAAGAACTTGATCTGCTCACCGATGAACTTGAAGCCGGTCAGTACTTCGATCAGCTTTACACCATAAGCTTCGGTGATGGGCTTGGTCATATTGGTGGTAACGATGGTGGTTACCAGTGCGGGATTCTCGGGCATAGTGCCGGTAGCAGTCTTCTCTCTCAGGATATATTCTGCGATCAGCATACCGGACATGTTACCGGTAAATGCCACATACTCGCCGGTCTTGGTATCCTTGGCATACACACCCAGACGGTCTGCATCGGGATCGGTTGCCAGAACGATGTCCGCATCCTTCTCCTTGGCCAGACGCAGTGCGTATGTAAATGCCTTGGGATCCTCAGGGTTCGGGTAATCCAGTGTGGTGAAGTTTGGATCCGGATTCTCCTGTTCGGGAACTACATAGACATGCTTGAATCCCAGCTCAGACAGGATACGTCTTACCGGCTTGTTCCCGGTACCGCATAACGGAGTATATACGATCTTGATGTCATCAGCCATTTCCTGAATAACATCGGGATGAATGATCTGCTTCTTCAGCTCAGCCATGTACTTGTCATCGATCTCTTTACCGATCACCTGATAGAGGCCTGCTTTTTCCGCATCTTCTCTGCTCATGGTCTTCACGGTATGATAATCCTTGATGGCCTGTACTTCGGTGATGATGTCCTTATCAATAGGAGCGGTTACCTGTGCGCCGTCCTCCCAGTATACCTTATAGCCGTTGTACTCAGGAGGGTTGTGGCTTGCAGTCACTACGATACCTGCGGTACATCCCAGCGTACGAAGGGCAAAGGACAGTTCCGGGGTAGGTCTTAAAGATTCAAAAATGTATGCCTTGATGCCGTTGGCTGCCAGACATCTTGCTGCCTCATCGGAAAACTCGGGAGACATGCGGCGGGAGTCAAATGCGATAGCCACACCCTTGCTCTGGGTGCCGCGCTTAATGATATAATTAGCAAGACCCTGAGTTGCCTTACGAACGGTATATACGTTCATGCGGTTGGTTCCTGCACCGATCACGCCACGTAAACCGCCGGTACCGAATTCCAGTTCCTTGTAAAAACGATCTTCCACTTCTGCCTCGTTGTTGCGGATTGCCAGAAGTTCATCCTTGGTCTTCTGGTCAAAATAATCATCATTCAACCAGAAATTCAGTTCGTCCATATAACTCATTTTCCTATCCTCCTGTTTTATCGCTATCTTTATCTTTCTTCAGTAAACGCTCTCCGCCATTATTCTACCATAGATTACCTTTACTGAAAAGAGCAATTTAACGTCCGCTAACCGGATCTCTCAGCGCATAGTCACTGCGATCCAGAGAGAAATTCGGGTTGTAATAGGGGTCTCCTGCTTCCAGCTCTGCCTTCCATTTTTCACGGAAATGCTCGGATTCTTTGTTGTAACGCTCCGCCTTCTCTCCCTGATCATCCAGACCTCTGGAAATAGATTCATAATGATACAGTTCCGCAAAAGGGGTCCATACATTCAGCAGTCCCAGTTTGCGCAGTTTCAGGCAGAAATCCACGTCATTCAGAGAGATCACAAAGCTCTCGTCCAGTCCTCCCACCTGCTCATACAGACTCTTTTTCACCAACAGACATGCTCCGGTCACTGCCGTGGCATTCTGGGTATAACACAGGCGTCCCATGTAGCCGAGGTTCTGTACCGGAATACGATAATGGGTATGTCCTGCGGTGCGATGTGCCCCCAGTCCGATGACTACACCGGCATGCTGGATCGTCTTGTCCGCATAATACAGCTTTGCACCTACGGCACCCACATCTTCCCGCTGTGCATACATCAGCATCTCTTCCATCCAGTTGGCAGTGATCACTTCCGTATCATTGTTCAGCAAAAGGATATAATCTCCGGTGGCATAGGATACTCCCAGATTATTTACAGCAGAATAATTAAAGTCACCATGATAGGTCACCACAGAGATCCGGCCGTCCTCGCTGTGCAGAATCCCGCCGTCATGACCGCAGACGGTATGCAGCTTGCATCTCTCTGCGTAGGAATCATTGCCGGACAATCCCAGCAGCTGGGAATAGTAATCCCGGATTTCCGGTGTGGTGCTGTTGTTCTCCACCACGATGATCTCGTAGTTGCTCCAGGTGCTGTTCTTCTGAATAGAAGTAATACATCTCTTCAGATCTTCCACGTGATCCTTGTTGGCGATCACGATGGAGATCTTCGGATCTCCCAGAATCTGATAGCGGATCCGGAAAATTGTGGCACAGGCTCTGGTACTGGTGATCTGAAAATGCTTAAAACCATGCTTTTTCAGATGATCTGCCACAGCTCCCTTTGCCGCCTCAATGGCATAAGGCTTCGCGTCAATGCTGGCTGCGGTACTGCCCTCATGGCTTCTCCAGTAGTACATCAGTCTGGGAACATGAACGATCTTTTCCGCTCTGTCGGTCAGACGCAGGATCATATCGTGGTCCTGCGCACCGTCAAAAGCCGTACGGAACAGTTCCTCGCCTTCCAGAAGTTTTCTGGAAAAGACGCTGAAATGACAGATATAATTGTTGGCCCGCAGATTATCCGGTGCATAATCCGGCTTAAAATGCATGGTCAGCATTTTATTAATATTGTCCTCCTGGAAGGTGGTCTCATCACAGTACAGATAATCCGCACCCTGTTCATTGATTTCCTTGACATAGGCATACAATACGGAAGGATGCAGAATGTCATCCTGATCGAACAGTCCGATATAGTCTCCGGTGGCCAGCTTGTAACACTCATTGGTGTTGTAGGAAATACCTCCGTTATGGTCCAGGTGCTTATATACAATACGGCCATCTGATTTCGCCGCGTACTCCTTGCAGAGTTCTTCGATGTAAGCATGTTCCGCATCGGAACCGTCCGCCAGACACAGTTCCCAGTTCTGATAGGTCTGGTTCATGACGCAGTCCAGCATCTGTATCTGGAACTCTCTCTTGTTATTCCACAACGGCACGAGAATACTGATCTTCGGCATATAGGGGAATACCGTTTCTTCCTCTTTCTTCCTCTGCTCCGCGTCGGGAAAGCTTCCGGTACCGTAGGATTCCATCAGGCTCTTCTGGTGACTCTTGTTACGGATCTTCCGCAGAATATCTTTGGGACCACCGCAATGAGACAGCCGTTCCTTCTGTCTCTGGGCAAAATGGATCACACTCCTGGCAGGTCCTGTAGCCTTCCAGAATTTATTTTTCTTGATTCGGTCCAGTTTGAACTGCAGATCTTCCTTCTCCGATTCCAGTACTACGATCTTGTCCGCCAGATCCGCACATTTTTCATGCTCTCTCTCGTAGGCTTCCTTATAATTGATCTCGGTGTTGCTCTCTGACATATGTCTCCTCCGTGATGCTTTCACCGCATTTTAGCGGATCATGCATCTGTTTTATTCTTTTGCTGCCGGAAGCTCTACGGTCAGATATTTTCCCGTAGTATTCCAAAGTTTCAGCTTGCTGACACGATTCACCACAAGAACAGCGATCGTATAGTTTCCAGCCGGCAGTTGTTCTCCTTCTCTGAGGACACAAAAGCCGCCCAATGCCACATTTTTCTGATCCGGAAGATTTTCCTCCAGTTCCTGTCGGTAGGCAGGCATCAACTGCATGGACCACACACCCTGTCCTTCTGTTTCCCCACAGGGAATCAGCAACAGATGTTTTTCATAGCAGGCATTATCGTCCCCCAGAATCACACTATATCCCTGGATCCGCTCCGGTCCCGCTGTCTCTACTCTGGCCATCAGGCAGTTATCCCTGCGGATCTTCTGTAATTCCTCTCCGCCAGGAAGTCCCCTTTTCCAGAAAGGCTCCTGTAAAACATTCCGATCTGTCAGATATGCCGGAACCACACGGCTGTCCAGTCCCTCCCGGTTCAGCCCCTTCGGGTAAAAAGGATCCTCTCCCCGGAACTGTGGATGCATCTGGTAGAGCAGTTCTCTCTCCTGTACCAGACGCTGCATTTTCTCAGGACTTTCATCGCTTCCCCGGCTGAGAGATTCATGGTGATATGCAAAGCGGTCGTTCCACACCACATTGTAGTATCCCATTTCCAGAAGCCGGAAGCCCAGTTCCACATCATTATAGGCTACCCGCAACACTTCCCGGAATCCTCCGGCCTCCCGGAACACCTCTGTCCGGATCAGGAGACAGGCTCCCGTCACGGCCACACAATCCTGTGTAAAACGGTTCCGTCCAAAATAGTAGCTTCTGTCATCCTCCATAAACTGTAGCTTATGCACCGGTCCCACCGGCAGATTGACAATGCCGTCATGCTGGATCTTCACGGAATCCGGATAATAAAGTTTCAGTCCCACACTGCCCACATAAGGCTGCAAGGCTCTGGACACCATTTTATCCAGCCAGTCATTCTCACATAATTCAATATCATCATTTAAGAACAGCAGCAGCTTGCCATCTGCCAGTTCTGCGCCACGATTACACATGGTGGAAAAATTGAACTCCGCAGGCTCATATACATACCGGATCGGTGTTCCGGCTGTCCGGATTTCTTCCACCAGCTGTTCTGTTTTTTTCCTGTTTTCCTCGTTACTTCCGTTATCTATCAGCAGGATTTCCACCGGAACACTGCCCTCCGGGCGTTGCGTCAGCGACCGCAGACATTTTCCCAGTACGGAAGGATTATCTTTGGAAGGAATGATCACAGAGACCCTAAGCTCTCTGGCGAACAGTTCTCTGGCTTCCTCTGCCGCTTTGGCCGCCAGTTCCACGGACAGTTTTGCGGATTCCGCTGCCGTCCGGTACTCTTCCCAGGGGTTCTGCTCATCTTCCGCTTTCTCCCGGCTGGTTTCTGCCGGTCCCTGCAGTCCGATTCCCGCAGTACCAAAAGTGCCGTGAAACAGCACTTCTTCCAGATGTCCAATGGTATGACAGCCTCTCTCAAATCCACCGGCCGCCAGAAACAGCCGGTCCATCAGGGGACGGATCTCTTCCGCTTTCGAAAATACTATTTCCCTGCCGGTGCTCTCTCCTTCTGTCACAGCCCCGGGCTCCCCCAGTTTCTGCAACAGTCTGCTCCGCACTGCCACAACGCTTCCCACATAGAAGAAAGCCCGGTAGGTATCCGGAGCCCAGCAAGGCTTGAACCAGGGGATCACACGCTCTCCGTTCTCTGACAGCAGATCTTCATCTCCATAGACGATCTCTGCCTCCGGATGCTTCACAAAATACGCATTGATCCGCTCCACAGCATTTTCCGCCAGCTGTCCTTTCTGCTGCCTGTAGATCACGAATTCCGCAAGACCGGCTCTTTCCCCGATCTCTGTGACCACTGTTTCCGCAATCTTTTTTTCCTGCTCCGCAGCCCATTGCGCGTAGGTCACCCGCAGCTTTGCCAGTTCTGCTTCATACTTTTTATCCTGTTGTCTGACAAGCATCTGCTTTACTGACGTCCGAATGCTCAAGTTTCCTGTCTCCTTAGAAAAATTTTTTCACCGCTCCCGCCATGTCACTTGCCACAGCAAGGGGAATCTGCACGATCTCCATTTTCACAGTCAGGATGTTCTCTGCCTTTCTGTCCAATGCATCCACCCGGATCGTCAGATTCGGATCCTCCGTGGGAAATACCACGCTTGGATGCTCCGCACCGTCTGCGGACTTTAAGATTTTTCCATTGGTGGTAACGATCTTTTTGTCCTGCACAGGAACCGGCTGTCCGTTCATGGTAAGCTCCCGGATTTTACACACGCAGGCGCACATGGCCGGATCCAGCCGTAAATAATGGACATTTCCATCGAAATTCACCGTAAATTCCGCCTGTTTTTCCTCTGCATAGACGTTCTCCGGGAAATAGGAATTTTCTTCGGAAAATCCCTGTCCCTTGTCCTCATAGATCTGTACCCTGAGTTCTCCCTCCGTCTGACGGAACCGTCCGATCCATTCCGTGGGCTTATAAATTTCGCCGCCTAAGAGATTGCGGATCTCACCCATGGACAATTTCTGTCCGGTCACATATTTCTGAAATTCCATCTCCTGCTCTCTGTACTGTCTGGCTTCGTTTTCCGTGATGCCCAGACGATCCAGAATACGATCCAGTTCCAGTGCATTACGTCTTTCATCTTCCAGTACATAACAGTATACAGCCCGGAAGGCCAGAGCTCTGGTCTCTATGGGACGGTCAAAAGTCCATTCATAATCAATCAGTGTCCAGTGGTCACCATCCACCAGAATATTGGCAAAGATCAGATCAAAGTCCGCCACCGGCACATCCTCCCCGTAGCCCACTCTCTCCAGATATTCTGCGAACAGGTTGTGAAATTCCTCCACATCCTGTCTGTCCAGGCACTCGTCCATCAGTTCCGACAGCGGTCTGCCCGGCACGAACTCAAATTCCGCATAAGGTATGCCGTTCTCTTCTCCCAGATGGCAGACATTGACATCCAGACTGCTTCCCGCATACCGTTCCTTCAATTTTTCATAAGCCTCCGGCATATGACGCACATGGGCTTCCGCTTCTTTTGTCAGCGGATATTTTCGGACCGTCTTACAGCCTTCCTTGTCCCGCAGGATCTCGGTGCGGATCCGGAAGCTTTCCGCACGGTCATTGGAATATCTGGCATATTTCAGATCCAGAGGTGCTCCGATCACCGCCATATAGGAATTGGAAAAAACGGAAAACAATCCTTCCTCCACAATTCCGTCAAAAGCACTCTTCTCATCGAACAACAGCATTCTGTCCCGGTCAAAATTCCGCAGATTGTTGGACAGCTCTCCACGTCCTGGAAGATAAGCATCGGAATAGACTGTGGTCATAAATTTATAATCAGGATACGGATAATAAAAGCTGCGTTCTCCCACACCGCAGGCATCGAAAATGCGCTCCAGCTTTTTCCGGGAAAACGTGCGTACCACACCGCCCTCCGGATAATTTTCAATGCCGGAAAACCAGCTGCCCAGATGATCTTCCTTGCATCCGGCAAAATATTTCAATCCGTATTTGTTCTCAATGGCAATCACGATCCTGCCGTCCGGTGCCAGATGCTTCTGCAGGATCTTAAGGAAATCCTCGTAAGGCGTCTTGCCGCCTATGTAAGCCTGTCCGTACTCAAAAACACCGATCAGACAGATATAGTCATAGTCTGCGGGAAGTTCCGGTTCCACATCTGTGAAATTGCCCACATGGATCGTCACATTTTCACATTCGCTGTGGCGGTAGGCGTTGATCAGGCTGCGCTTCTTCGAGAGATCCACACAGGTCACTTCCCCGGCTTTTCTTGCCAGTGCACCCGTGATGGCTCCGCATCCACTGCCCACTTCCAGCACTTTCTCTGTTTTCTGTATGGGAAGGAAATCCACGATATTTTCCCGGAGAGCAGACAAATGATACAGGATCGGCCAGCTCTTTCGCTCCGCAATGATCCTGTCATATTCCACCGTACTGTATTTTTTTACAATGTCTAAGATCTCGTCCTCCACACTGCCGTCGCAATAATAATCCTCGCCGGGATATTTATCCAGATTCAGTGTGATCTTCCCGATGGTCTCTGTCATTCCTTACTTCTCCTCCGCATCCCATACTTTTGTTTCGGAATCCATATCATAATATCCTACGGTGTTCTTGTCCGATACCACCGTAATATTCAAGGCATCATACAGTCTGTGATATACCTCGAAGGTATCCTGATTGTAGCCGGTCACTCCCAGAGACAGCAGATACTCACCACCCTGTAAGTTCATCTTCTGGGTAAAAGTCACATTTTTCACCTCTCCCGGCTCCACGCTGTCCAGAAAAGCCTTTTCAATCATGGTATTTGTACCGGTGATCTCCACACCGATGACGTTTTTTACAGAAAATGCAAAAATGGGGGCCGGAATATGATCCATAAAACGAACCCGCATATGGATGGTAAACATACTGCCCTTCAGGATCGCATTGGTGGGAACCCCTCTGTCATCCGTAATGTAAAATTCCTCAATCTGTGCCTGCTTCGTACCGTATTCCAGGGCATTGGGATTCTGCCCCTTGGCCTCCATGGAAGCCTGGGAAGCATCGGTCCCCTTCTCATCTGCTTTTTGGGCAGCTGCTCTCTGCAGGTCTTCATCATCCAGCAGACTGGCAGTCTCTTCTCCCACACTCTCCGGGCCGTCATACTGTCCCACCAATACCCTCTTGTAGGTGTCGATCATAGCCTTGGGACTGCCTTCGCCCAGGATATTTCCCTGATTCAGCAGATATACACGGTCACAATATTTGCTGATACTGCTCAGATCATGACTGACGAACACAATGGTCTTGCCCATCTTCTTGAATTCTTCGAATTTATGATAACATTTTGCCTGGAAAAATACGTCACCGACACTCAGAGCCTCATCCACGATCAGTATCTCCGGCTCGATATTGATGGCCACCGCAAAGGCCAGCCGGACGAACATACCGCTGGAATAAGTCTTCACCGGCTGATAGACGTAATCTCCGATATCCGCAAAACTTAAGATCTCCGGAAGCTTTGCCTCGATCTCCTTCTCGGAAAATCCCATCATCGTCCCGTTCAGATACACATTTTCAATGCCGTTATATTCCATATTGAATCCGGCACCCAGCTCCAGCAGAGCGGAAATACGGCCATTTACCAGCACTCTTCCCGAAGTGGGATTCAATACACCGGTGATGATCTTCAGGATCGTGGATTTACCGGAACCGTTGGTACCGATAATACCCACCGTTTCTCCCTGATAGATCTTCATGTCCACACCCTTCAGGGCATAGTGAAGCTTATGCTTCGTCTTTTTTCCGAAGCCGAAAGCCTCCTTCATCCGATCTGAGGGCTTATCATATAGTTTATAGATCTTCTGGACATTATCGACTTCAATGGCTAGCTTTTTCTTTTCCTGCATCAATTTTAATCCTCGCTTATCAGCGTTACACTGTCTTTGTCATACCATATGGCCAGAGAACGGTTGGCCTCGTTATTTTCATCCTCCGAGAGGTCTCCCATGCACAAAAACCAGGGCTTGTAGTGATAAGGTTGCAGCTGTACATCATCCTCATCTCCCAATAGCTTCTCCACCCGTTCCAGATATTCCTGATGGAAATTATACGCTTCTCCGGTATGCACATAGTAATAGGCCCCATAAGCCGAATAATGTCCTGCCTGATTGGGTGACACCTGAAAGATCATGATAAATTCCAGACCCATAATCGCATAAAACCACCACACTGCGGCTCCGTTCCAGTTCGCCAGCCATCTTGCCGCGCTGCCTGATGCCTTCTTCTGCAGTCTTTGCTGCAGCCAGCCACACCAGTATATTTCGTTCAGGAACAACAGCAATAAATATGTGATCTTCACCGCATTCAGAGTTCTGGACAATCCGGCATGTCCGAGGGAATACAGGCTTGGGGTGTAACCGGTGGCATACAGGCAGAAGGACCACAGAAGTACGACTCCCGGATACCGGAAACGATACTCCGTCTCCTTAAGTGCCTGCCAGATCAGGGGTAACAGCATCACCATTACCATAAGAACAATAGATCCCGTAAACTCTGGAAGATGTTTTACTCCTTCCAGAAAAGATCTGCCGATGGACTCCAGGGGACTGTATCCCCAGCCGACATAGCTGCGGGCCCGCACGGAATTGCCCGGTGCCGCTACATTCAGCCCAAATCCTATAATGTATACCAGCGTAGCAGGCAACAGCCACAGTCCCTTTTTCCGGTGTTCCACTACCACACTTATAAACAGAATCGTCAACAGCGATAAGAGTCCCTGCAATGCCGTGACAAAATTGCTTCCGGCCGTGATCATGGAAAGCAGTACCGAGGCCGTAAATAGCAGCCCGGTAGCAGTTCTTCCTTCTGCTCTCTCCAGGCAGATTGCCACAGACAACATCAACAATCCAAAGCCGTGCATTCCCACGTAATGAACTCCGCCGTTATACCAGTAGAAGCCACTCTGTGCGGAATAAATAAACATAAAGACTGCCACTGTAATCACTGCCTGTGCTGCCAGGCCGGTCCACTTCTCCATGCCCAGTACTTTCCGCAGGATCACATGGGTAAATGTCATGGTACCCGCCAGCAATAGAAGCAGGATGAACACTGGACCGAGGAAATAATACTGTTCTCCCCAGATTGCTGGCATCAATGCCATAAAGAAAATAGAAGAATAGGTTCCCTGCCACGCATACCACTGCGTTCTGGAGCAATCCAGTGCACCGGAAATGGCAGCCCATTTTGACTGTTCCTGCTCCATGGCAGCTCTGGCAAATCTTCCGAAATTGTAATCATCATAATACGGAACCGCATAGACTGTCAGACGAAACAATGGAATCATCGTCAACAGCAGTAGTCCGCAGCATCCCACGGCCAGCAGGATCTTTCCCGGCTTCCATAACCAAAATTTTCTAAATTTTTCACGAGCACCCTTCAATTACTTTCACCCTTTCTGTTTTCCCCACAACAGTTTTGTAATGCAGCTCCTCCCACAAGGTTCTTCATCTATAAAAGTTTTGCTATGCTCTGTTTTTTATAATACGATTTCTCCGTTCTTCGAACTCTCGAAATCGTAACAATCATTCGTATTATAGAACGTCTGCGAAATGTACCTTCAATCGTTTGAAAATAACGGCTCCCAACCCGAACAGTACTACCGTTACGATCCAGAAATACATGGTGGAAAAGAAATCCTGGAAAAACCATTCCTTCTCATAAATAGCGCTTCGATAACCGTTTACAATATACACCAGCGGATTCAGCTTCAGGATCATGATCCATTTGCCGGACAATGCATCCAGATTCCACAGAATGGGAGTGGCCCACATGCCGATCTGCAATCCGATACTGATGATCTGGGACAGATCCCGGAAAAAAACTACTACTGCACAGGTCGTGTAGCTTAGCGCCAGTACGAAAACAAACAGGCAGAAACTATAATAAATGATCTGTGTAGTATATATGGTAGGATAATATCCGTAGATAGCGGCCACGATCAACAACAGACACACAAAAAATACATGAATAAAGGTGGCTGCAATGATCTTGATGATAGGCAGGATACTGATCTTGAATACTACCTTTTTCACCAGATAATTATATTCCAGCAGTGCATTTGTCCCATTGTTCAATGCCTCACTGAAATAGAACCAGGGCACCAGTCCCGCCGTCAGGAACAATACGAAGGGTACTTCCACACCCTCCCGCAGGGGAGTACTCGTATTACCCATGATCTTATCAAAAACAATGTAATACATAGCCACCGTGACCACCGGCTGCGCCATGGCCCATACCGCACCCAGATAAGATCCCGCATATCTTTTTTTGAAATCATTTTTGGCCAGTTTCCAGATCAGATGACGGTTCTGGAACAGTTCCACCGGCAGTCCGGTGAATTTATCATACCAGTGAATAAAAGCAGCGCATGCCGCCGCGATCACTACGCAGGAAATGATCTTCTTGGCCAGTTCCTGTCCCGGATCTGCCGCAGGTCCCGGATTCTTATGGAATACAATGAGCACCGCCATGATCACTGCCGCTGTCACAAACAGGGTAATACCCGTTTTCTTACTTACCTTCATTCTCTTTTTCCTTCACGTACTGTTCCAGTGTGCCCCACTTGGTATCCTTCTCGGAAAGCGTCAGTTCCATACCTTCGGGAATCGGCCATTTTACACCGATATCCGGTGTATTGTAGGCAATACCGCCCTCATCATCGGGATGATAAAAATCCGTACATTTATAGCAGAATTCCGCATAATCCGACAGTACCAGAAAACCATGTGCAAAATTCTTCGGGATAAAGAACTGCTTCTTGTTCTCTTCAGACAAAAGCACTCCGTACCACTGGCCGAAAGTCCTGGAACCTTCCCGCAGATCCACTGCCACGTCATAGACTTCTCCGCGGATTACGCGCACCAGCTTGTCCTGAGGAAAATGTTTCTGGAAATGCAGTCCACGCAATACACCCTTCTTGGAAGCGGACTGATTGTCCTGTACGAACACCTCAGGAATTCCCGCAGCCTTGAAATCGTTATAATTGTAAGTCTCCATAAAATATCCTCTGGCATCTCCGAATACCGTAGGAGTAATGATCTTTAATCCTTCAATTTCACAGGTTTCTACTGTTATTTTACCCATTTATTTCGTCCTCACTCTTTATTTTTATTGACTATTCGTAGGTGATATTCATGTCCACACGACCTTCGATGCCGTCCACTTTTCCCTTGGAGGTATACTGCCAGGTCTTATAATATCCCTGATATAACGGAACACTGCGATACTCTGCCAGCCAGATATGATAGTTTTCCAGTCTTGCTGTCTGCAGATTATTGTTGTACCAGTTACGGCTGGCATAGACACCCGCCGTGTATCCGGCATTTTCTATGGTCCTGCAGAACGCTTCACATACCAGTGTTCTGGTCTCAGCATCCAGATTGTCCGCACGGCCGTTACCGCCCGCACCTTCGGTATCGATAAATACCGGATAGTTCAGCCGGTAATCCCGGATCAGTTCGATCACCGCGGAAGCCTCTTCCACAGCTTCCTTCTCATCCACAGCCTGGGTGAAAAAGTATACGCCCACCGGAATTCCTGCGGCCTGTGCACCCTTCATGTTCGTCACGAACATGGGATCTTCCACCAGGCTTCCGGTTACCGAACCGCGGTATCCGGCACGGATAATGGCAAACTGCACTCCTGCATTTTTCACCTTATCCCAGTCGATCTCCTTGTTCCATTTGGAGACATCGATACCGACCTTTGCATTACCGGACGTGGTCTGCAGCTTCTGGATCTCTGTCTTGTCCGCATCTGCCAGAGCATCTGCCACGGCGCTGTCCTCGGCTTCTGCATCCACTTCATCCTCCGTCTTGATCAACAGGGAAATATCGTCAATGGCCAGATACTCCACTTTATCCTTGACGTGAACTCTTGTCTCACTGACCGGAACCTTATATCCCTCAATGGGAAGGAGCTCAATATAATAGTCTCCGGAATCCAGATCTCCAATGTAAATGATACCGTCCTGATCCAGATCCTTGTAATCACCCAGGCCATCCAGCCGCACATAGAAGCTTTCACCGGTCACCGGAATTCCTTCGTTATCCACGATCTGGATCCGCAGATCCTTTTCTATGGAGGTGGCTACCAGAGACAGACGGTTGCTGTTATCCTTTGCAGCTTCCAGAATTGGATTTACTTCCTGATCAAAAAACGTATTATCTTTTAAAAATGCCTTCAGATCATTGCCGATCTGACCATCCGGTGAGACCGTCTCTTCTGCCTGAACGCCATTTTCCGCCGGAGATGCACTGTCACCCGCTCCGGCATTCTGAGTGCCGGATGCCGGCGGTCCGGAAGCTGCCGTAAACTGCTCCCTATTGACATACATGACCAGCAGTGCCACCAGCAGGATCACCGCCATGGAGGCCAGAATCGCCATTTTCCGCAGCTTAGAGTCCATTTGCTACCTCTACCAGATATTTTCCGTAGTTCGTCTTAAGCAGCGGCTCTGCAAGAGCAAGCAGCTGCTCTTTGTCAATGAATCCTCGCTTGAAAGCGATCTCTTCAATACAGGAAATGTACAGACCCTGTCTCTTCTGGAAAGCCGCCACAAAATCTGCCGCATCCAGAAGGGCATCATGATTGCCGGTATCCAGCCATGCAAAGCCTCTTCCCAGTGTCTCTACCTGTAAACTGCCTCTGTTCAGGTACTCGTTGTTGATGCTGGTGATCTCGATCTCTCCTCTTGCAGAGGGTTTTACATTCTTTGCGATCTCCACTACAGCATTGTCATAGAAATACAGTCCGGGAACCGCATAATTGCTCTTGGGATGCTCCGGCTTCTCCTCGATGGAAAGTGCCTTGCCGTTCTCATCAAATTCCACTACACCGTATTCTCTGGGATCACGCACATAATAGCCGAAAATAGTTGCGCCCTTTTCTCTGGCAGCTACTCTGCGCAATACTGCGGAAAAGCTCTGTCCGTAGAAAATATTATCTCCCAGTACCAGTGCCACTCTGTCATTACCGATGAAATCCGCACCGATGATAAAGGCATCTGCCAGCCCGCGGGGCTGATCCTGCACCGCATATTCCAGGCGCATGCCCAGCTGGCTGCCGTCTCCCAGCAATTCCTGAAATACCGGAAGGTCTCTTGGGGTGGAGATGATCAATACCTCTCTGATATCTGCCAGCATCAGTGTTGACAGGGGATAATAGATCATGGGTTTATCGTACACCGGCATGATCTGCTTGGAAATCGCTTTTGTCAGGGGATACAGTCTGGTTCCGGAACCTCCCGCCAGTATAATTCCTTTCATTTCGTCCTCCGATCCGCCCTTTTCGGGCTTCTTTTTACTTGTTTTTTAACACACCGAATGGGAACGACGTTCATCGTTCCCATTTAACAGGTATTCTTTACTTTTCTTCGTACATCTCATTGTAGTACTTCTGGTAATCACCGCTGGTCACATTATTCATCCAGTCTTCATGCTCGAAGTACCAGGCGATGGTCTTGCGGATGCCTTCCTTGAACATGGTCTCGGGATACCAGCCGATCTCTGCCTTGATCTTGTCCGGTGCAATGGCATATCTTCTGTCATGTCCCTTACGATCCTCCACGTAAGTGATCAGGTCGTTGTTAATATGCGCCTTGCGGGGATCGGAATCCGGAAGCATCTCCTGCAGAGTCTCAATGATAATGTGGATGATCTCGATATTCTGCTTCTCATTATGTCCGCCCACATTGTAGGTTTCGAACAGTCTTCCCTGTTCCTGTACCATATCGATAGCCTTAGCATGGTCTTCCACATACAGCCAGTCACGGACGTTCTTACCGTCACCGTAGACCGGAAGCTTTTTGCCATGCAATGCATTATTGATGATCAGAGGGATCAGCTTCTCAGGGAACTGGAAAGGGCCGTAATTGTTGGAGCAGTTGGTAATGTTGGCAGGGAAATGATAGGTATCCATATATGCCTTCACCAGCATGTCTGAGCTTGCCTTACTTGCGGAGTAAGGGCTGTGGGGATCATACGGAGTGGTCTCATAGAAGAATGCATTGTCATCATCTGGAAGAGATCCGTAGACCTCATCTGTAGATACATGCAGGAACTTCTTGCCTTCTTTGAAGCTGCCATCGGGAAGCTCCCAGGCTGCCTTGGCACAGTTCAGCATCACTGCAGTACCCAGGACATTGGTCTGTACGAAGATCTCCGGGTTGCGGATACTTCTGTCTACATGGCTTTCTGCCGCAAAATGTACCACACGGTCGATATCATTCTCTGCGAAAATTTTGCTGATGGCATCCTTGTCACAGATATTAGCCTTGACAAAGGTGTAGTTCTCACGCTTCTCCACGTCCTTGAGATTCTCAAGATTGCCTGCATAGGTCAGTGCATCCACGTTGATGATACGGATTTCATTATCGTATTTTTTAAACATGTAATGAATATAGTTGGAACCGATAAAACCGGCCCCTCCTGTTACCAGATAAGTTCTCATTTTTTCTCCGTTCTGCGCACAGCGCACATTTTTTGTTATAGATAGGGGTATTTTACCATAAAACAAGCAGGATATCAACACGGCTCCTCCGCACTTCGTGCTCTCGGACCCGTGACACACATTCGCATTCCGGACTATCGTCCTACATGCTCATGTGTGTTTCATCAGCTAATGGCCAGCCGGTTCCGCCTGCAAGCAGTCTCACCGGCTGGTCATTGCTGATGTTAATATCCCAGGTAGCTTAAGTTCAGATCCACATTGCCGCTGATGCCACTGACTTTTCCTGTGGATTTGTATTGCCACAGATCATAGCGTCCGGTGTAGGTGGGTGCTGCTGCATACTGGGCCAGCCAGATCTTGTAACCACTCAGTGCACTTGCATCCATCTTCTGGCTGAGCCAGGTCTTGTTGGCATACACACCTGCGGTGTATCCTGCATTCTGAATGGTATTGCAGAATGCCTTACATACTGCCGTTCTGGTAGCGGAATCGATCTTATCACCTCTTCCGCCGCTTCCTTCCACATCCAGGAATACCGGATAGGAAATCTTGTAACCGCTGATACGGTCCAGTACCATGGAGGCTTCCTGTACTGCCTCGACCTCATCCACTGCCTGGGTAAAGAAGTATACACCCACTTTCAGTCCTGCTGCCGTAGCTCCCTTGATGTTGGTCTTGAAGGTAGGATCATCGATCAGTGCTCCCTGAGAGGAACCGCGATAACCCACACGGATGATCACGTAGCTGACACCGGAATTCTTCACGGCGTTCCAGTCAATTTTTCCATTCCACTTGGACACATCGATTCCCATGGTGCCGGAACCAACTACCAGAGATCCGTCACTGGCAAAATTGTATTTTGCGCCCTGAATGACCTGTTCTCCGGTAACCTTGTTGCCATCCGCTGTAAAGAAATAAAGCTTTCCGTCCAGTGTCTGCCATCCGGTGTATTTCACATCACCTTTGATAAAGAACTTAGAGGCAGTAAAGTAATCCGCATAGACTGCTTCACGATAGCTGTCACCATCCTGTACATACAGCTGTACACCGCTCTTGTCTTTCAGCTTGGTAGTTTTATCTTCTCTCGCATTGGAAGCCTTTACTGTTACTGTGCACTTGGCTTCCACCTTGTTGCTGCCTTCTGTATACGTTACCGTTACCGTAGCACTTCCCGCTTTCACGCCGGTGATAGTAATGGTCTTGCCGCTTACAGCCACAGTTGCTATACCGGTATCACTGGAAGCCGCACTTACGGTTCCACTTCCGCTGACTTTTGCGGTAACTGTATCCGTTGCCTTCGGATAAGTCGTCACTGCCGTTTTATCCAGAGTAATTGTCGCCGCCGGAGTCGCTGTAGGGGTTGCCGTAGGGGTCGCTGTAGGAGTTGCCGTAGGGGCAGCTGTCGGGGTTGCCGTAGGGGCCGCTGTAGGAGTTGCTGTTGCCGTCGGGGTTACTGTCGGAGCCACTGTGGGCTCTGCAGTCGGGGATACTGTCGGTTCTTTTGTAGGTTCTGCTGTCGGTTCCGCTGTTGGTTCTGCTGTAGGTCCTGCTGTAGGAGACACTTCTGCCATCCGCAGGAACTTACCGCTGTAAGCCACCGTTACGGTCTCCGGATTGGTAATGGTATCCTTGGATACTTCTTTATAAGTATTGGCAGTTGCGGTACTTGCCACCCACTGCACAGTATCCTGCAGTGTGGACTCTACAGTAGTATCCTTGATCTGTGTATCCTCTTTTGCAGCATTGATCTCAGATTCTTTCTTGATCTCATTGGAGACATCGACCTTTTTATAGGCGATATCTTTCTTTACTTCTACTTTCTGTGCTGCTGTCGGCAGAACATAGTCCTTGTATTTATCATCCGTCAGTGCGTTTACCGCTACGGAATAATTCCCCGGCGTAATACCCTTTTTATAGATAATACCGTCCATATCGTCATCAGTCCAGGTCACGGTCTTGCCGTTGGGATCTGTGATGGTTACGCTGAAGGGTACGTTGGAGATCAGCTTGCCGGTCTTTTTATTGTTGAATTTGATCTTCAGATCCTTCTGTACAGAGACCAGCTCCAGTTCTACCGTACCGCCGTTGGTGTACTCTGCCTCTTCATATTCCTTCTGTTCTTCCGGATCTTCTTCTACCGCATTGGCTGCCGCGATCTTTGCCATCTGTGCGTCTGCCACTGCCAGAAGTCCCTGCTCACCGATCATCTGGATGCTGTCCAGCTGTGTTCCCACGCTGACGAACTCCGATACCTGTCCATCCACTGCCCGGGCACTGGCATAGACACTTCCGGTCACGATAGCCAGAATCAGTACCGCCACTCCGGTAGCTGCCATGATCCGGTCCATGGTACTCAGGTTCAGGAATTTTGCCCAGATTACAGCGATTCCGCCCTGCTTTTTGCCCCCGGTCTTTCTCCTGCCCGTGGGAGCCGGCTCTTCCTCGTAATCCTCGTCGGCATAATACTCTTCATCGTCACTCTCTTCGATGTACTCCACGTCATCGGCATAGTACTCCTCACCGTCTTCTTCTCCGGTGTACTCTTCTTCATCGGCATAGTACTCCTCACCGTCTTCTTCTCCGGTGTACTCTTCCTCATCGGCATAGTACTCTTCGCCGTCAGTCTCTTCCGGATACTCTTCTTCGTCGGCATAGTATTCCTCGCCGTCTTCTTCTCCGGTATATTCTTCCTCGTCCCAATCGTAACCATCCTGTACGTCTTCTTCCCAGTTACGGTCCGGACGTTTTGTATGGTTAAATAATTTTTTCATCTGATCTATCCCTTCTGCTCATAATTCTCGGTGTAACAATTCCGTAACATTATAGCATTGTATTTTCCCCACATCAAGGCATTCACCCATTTCTTCAGAATTTCTTAAATCTTTCTAATATTATGGACTTTCTTTTCGTATAATAGTAAAATCAATATAACTCTTTTTACCACTACATTATTGAATTACCTGAAACGGAGAGAATACATGAAACGAAACAATAACAACCATAATATCCACGCATCTTCTGTGAATGACATGCCGGATATTGAGATTGTAGATCTGGAAAACGACACAATGCAAGACACAGATTCTGATAATTTCCATTCCGGGAATACTCGTTCCGGTTCTGTGCACAATTTCCATACCGATTCCGATGACGACATAGAAGACCTTTACGTAGATGCCGATGAAGAAATCCCTGAGGGCGAAGAGTCTGTGGCCCCTGCCGGTATCCGGCGCTTTCTGAATTTTCACGTACTGTTTGCTCTCGTGCTTCTTATTGTTGTCGGCGTGGTAGGATACCGCGTCACACACTGGGGACAGAGGATCAGCCAGTCCGACATCTTCAAGGACGGACAGGGTTCCTACGACGACAGTTGGGATTCCATCCTTCCCCTGACCGACGAAAACGGTCAGATGATCATTAATGATGCTTCCAATATCGTTGTCTTCGGAAATGCTCCCTTCGCAGATGACAGGGACTCTTCCGACAATCTGGCCAATCTGATTGCCAAAGAGACCGATACCACCGTTTATAACTGTTCCATCAGCGGAAGTTACCTTGCTGCACAGCAGTTAAACTACGACCCCACCGTTGCTCCCATGGATGCTTACTGTCTCTACTGGCTGGTGAACCTGGCCGTTGGGGTTCCTCTGGATGGCTACTACACCGATGCAGCCAATGCTCTGGGCGACAAGACACCGGCCGAAGCAGAGGAAGTAATCAACACACTGAAAACTCTGGATTTCAACACGATCGACACCGTTGCCATTATGTATGATGCTACCGATTATCTGTCCGGCAATGCCATGTACAGTGATGAGAATCCCACGGATCCCACGCAGTTTACCGGCAATCTGGAGGCCAGCATTGAAGTATTGCAGAACTATTACCCCCAGATCCGCATTATCGTTATGTCTCCGACCTATGCATATGCTGTGGATGAGAACGGCGACTATGTAAGCTCCGATATGTATATTTACAACGGCCGTGATGTCTTATCCACTTATGTGATCAAGGAATGTTACTCCGCCAATATCCACAGCGTATCCTTCATGGATAACCTGTACGGCAGCATTACCGAAGACAATGCCGATGAATATCTTGTTGACAATCTGCACCTGAATGTAAAAGGACGTAAGCTCATCGCCAAACGTTTTGAATACTTCCTGAATTACTATTCCAAGGATTATGCATCCCAGGAAAAATAATTCCGGTCAAAAAAGGCTCCCGAAGCAGCCAGTTACTTTGCTGCTCCGGGAGTCACTTGTTTTTCCCTGAAATCTCATTCCTTCATAAAGTAATACAGATCCACTGTGGAATCTTTGTAGATCACATATCCGTGCATTCTTCCGAATTCTTCAAATTCCTGATTCTGCATCTTCCCCACCAGTTTTTTATCTTCCGACAGGATCACATAGGCACAGGCCTCTTCTCTGGCCAGTTCTGCCAGCTCCTGTGCATCAATGACCTCCTGCTCCATAACATCATAAAGATCATTCTGCACCGTCCACTTGCTCACCATAATGTCCCGGCCATAGGGCATACAAATCACATTGGAATACTGTCTCACATACTGCAGCAGTTCTCCCGGGAATGCCGCCATGACTTCTCTGCCCGGAACCTCAATGGTATCACAGATATCCACAACGCTCTGGGGTACATGATACGCATTTTCCGCCTTCTGAAAATTGGGATTCCTGTAGATCAGACTGCCGGATATCGTAAACAGCACAATAGCCAACGTTATCCCCACATATCTTTTTCTACCGGCGAGTTTTCCACAAAGCTGCACCGTACCGAAAGCAATCACCGGTGTCACAGGCAACAACCACAGGATCCGGTAATAGATTTCCCCATCCGCCATCTGAGAGACGATCTTCGCCACCAGCGGATTAAAAAAGACAAGCAGCAATACTAACGGCACATAAAGAAACATCACCCGGATATATTTTCTTTTCTCTGTGAGCCACAGATACAGCAGACTCACCAGGAACCACAGAACGATCAGTCCGGTCCCCATATATTCCTGAAACAGCTTTAAAGCATCCATTCTTCTCCTCCGGTCCTATCATCCCAACAGCAAATACATTCCGGCATACACAATGCAGGGAATACAACAGCCGATCAATGGCAGAAAGAGGTTCCATTTTCTGTAACTGACCGCACCACAGAGCCCGGCCGTTCCCACCAGCATGCATGCCAGCAATGCTCCCATGGTACTGGCCAGACAGCAGGCCGTCATCACAGATCCCAACAGCACCCAGAAACCGACAGTGATCTTCTGTTCTTCCTGTATTTTTCGAAGCAGTGTCAGCAGCAGGAAAAATATCATGGGGATCAGGATACTTCCCAATGCAGCCTTCCCCTGTCTGCTCCTGGCAATCATAAAATTCTCTACAGTATAATAAGAATAATCTCCGAAAAGCACCAGCACTTCCGTACAGAGTAAAAATGCAGGCAATGCCCATTTCTTCCGGTATGCGCCCTCTCCTGCGAATAATACCCTGCTTCCCAGAAGATAAAATACTCCGTAAGTCATAGAGATCAGAGCGACCGGCACCAGAGTCTTCGCCACGATCACCGTAGTGATGCCGGTCATCTGGGCCAGCCATGCGATCCAGATGGGAAAAGGTGCCAGCCCGTGTCTCACATCCAGTTCCGTATGCATTCCCGTATAAGGGATCTTCTGATACATCCTGCCGGATTCCTCTGCCGCTGCGGAGATTGCCACATAATAGGCATCATCACCATCACCGTAGACCATCAGCACTGCCAATACCAGCTGCACCAATAAAAGCACACCAGCCAGCACCCACAAAATAATCTCTGCTTTCTCCGGCTTTGCTTCCCGGACTGCCCGCAGAGTACGGGACTGCCGGAAATACCGGACCGTTGCCGCTGCCAGCAACACCAGGATGTAGCCGCAATAAGCTACGGTCACCATCCACATACGGCCTTCCAACAGGATCACCGGCACACAGATCACCTGAAATCCCGCCCATAGCAGCATCTGACCGCTAATCCACAGAAATACCGGATTTCTACAGGGTTTATCCACATTTAAAAAACAATTTCCCACCCATGCCGGTATCGCTACCAGCAGAACGGCAAGCCACAGCAAACGAACTGCGATCATGTTTCAACCTCATTTCTGTCTTCTTATCATTTCATTCCTTATCTGGAAAACATATATATCATATCTCCGTGCACGCCTTCCGAAAGCAGAAGTTCCTCCGACGTATAACCATACTTATCCCGGAGCACAGACACTGTTGCTTCTTTATCCACACCCGGTTTGATCAATACGATCACCCGGTCCAGTGCCTCCACGGATTCCGTATCCTTACGTTCCTTCAGTTCCTCTGCCGTTACCAGCAAAGTTTTGGTGTAACGCATAAATTCCGGCAGGTTCTCATAATAGCCCACTCCCGCATAAACGCAGATGCATGGGAACTCCTCATATTCTTCCGCCAATGCTTCCTGTCTGGCATATCCCTGATAGAGGTATTCCCCATCATAGGCCGCAAGCCGCAGCCCCTGTACCACCACGAGCAACAGCACCAGCATGCCTCCCACGATCTGTTCTTTCCATCCGGAGATCTCTGTCAGTTTTTTTCCAAGGAGACACAATAGCAAAGCAAGCAGCAATGCCACAAACGGAAACAAAGGCATAATATAGCGGTCCACCAGATACGGTGACATGCGGGATGCCAGCAGAAAATATCCGGCCACCGGCACCATCAGCATCCAGGCCGCATCTCTTCCGGAATTTTCACCTTTCTGTTCCTGTTTCCCGGCCCGGAAGCTCAGATACAGCTTTCCCAGAAGGAGGAATGCGCCGGCGGCACATCCGCCGGTCAGAAGAGGCGCTCCCACTGTCCGATCCGCCAGAATTCTGCCAAATGCAGCCAGTCTCTGTCCGTAACCGGCAAATCCGGAGGCCAGATTGCCGAGCGCTTCCGTCCCTCTTCCGCTGGAGAACACATCCGAAATTGCAAAAGGGAACAATACCAGTCCGATCACTGCAGCGATCACCATGGACCGGATATAGCACCATAATTCTTTGTTCCTGTGCCGGTACAGCAGGATCACTGCGGTAACCGCCGCCAGCAGAAGGCAGTAAAACAGGAAAAAATACTGTGTCAGGAAACCCAGCACCGTAATAGCGATAAGGCCCTTGTTTTTCTTGTCAAATCCGTTATTCTTCCATTTTTCCACATGGACGGAAAACAGGGCGACACACAGACAGGAAAGCAGCCCATACATACGGATCAGCAGCATCGTAGCCAGTGCTCCGGTACTCATTCCATAGAGAAGCACCGCCAGGATCCCCAGCTGTCTTCCCTTTCCTTCCAGGGAAAACACATCTGCCAGCTGTCTCCCCAGCCGCAGTAAAAGCCACAATGTAATTCCCAGACAGACCAGATTGATGCTGCATCCAAGCCACGGTGACAATGTTCCCCGAAAGACAGAACTCATGGTATGCAACAGCATAAAATGTACCGGCGGATGATTGTCATCTTTTACATTAAAATAAACCGACAGGTAATCAAAGGCATCTTTCTGATCCACCGTAACATAATCCTGAAACTGCCGGTCCGTGATCCAGACCGGTTCCTCATAGACATCTGCTTTATAAGACAACAGCTTGCTGTTTCCCCGGTTCCTAAGCACATCTGTTACTGTATTTTTCAGATTCTCCAGAGTCTCTCCCGCACTGTCCCCCTCGATCTCCTCGTCCACGAATTTGGCCAGACGCCCTTCCGGCTGGGTAGGTACGATCCAGGGATTATACTTGGCATTTGCCAGTTCAAAGCTCAGAAGTTCGTCCATGTGATAGCCTTCCTTCCGGCTGGCTCCCGCACCCATCAATACCAGGCACAATATTACTGCCAGCAGTTCCGGCAGGATTTTTTTCCATTTATCCCGTTTTTCCTGTCCAATCATAGGAATCTTCCCATCTCCGTTATTATTCATTATCCATTACCCGATAGAGATAAATGCGGTAATAGCTGTTCTCTGTCTCAAAGGCCTCCGGCCTCATCAGTTCCAGACCGGTATCCTCACTGTGATCGATATAGGCTGCCGACAACAGATAGCTTCCGCCCAGCTGCCTCAGACTTTCCGCATCGATCGTATAGTCCTGAAAATAAAAGCCGCCTTTTTCGATCGTATAATAGCCGGGGCATTCCGCGCTGAACAAATAGCAACGATTCCCCCAATGGTCAAAGCTGTCTTCCAGATATTCACTCTTGTCCAGCTCCGGTGCAATGATCTCCCGGAAACGGTGCTTGTACTCCAGAGAATAGTTATTTGAATAGCCGTCCAGACAGTAAAATCCATGATACAATGCCGCAGCGGGATCGATCCCCAGACTTACGACCCGGTAATCCTGTGGTTCTTCCCCGGTATTCTCCCGCAGGTACTCCTGTACCTGATCCAGCACATCCACGGCATAATAATCCCGGAAGCTCATGGCTGCATAATTCCGGTTCACCAGTTTTTGCAGATTGGGCTTCAGATTGCTCTCCAGCAAAATCTTCCCGGCTGTTGCCACGGTAAGAAGCATTGCGGCCATTACGATGATCCCCGGGATCACACCGTTCCTGCGTCCGTTCCCTGTTTTCTCCGCTCCTGTGTCTCTTTCCGGGAGCTGTTCCGTCAGCAATAACAGGCTGCACCCCAGAATAAAATACCACAGGCAGGGACTCAGCCACAGGACTCTGTTGGCCTGAAAGCCCTTCAGAGCACCCAGACTGGAACGGATAGCGATTCCGATACTGCTGTCCCACAGTGCGGCCACTGCCGCAAAGCCTGCAATAACGGCCAGTGACAGGCCCACGGCTTTCCATAACCGTTTTTCTCCGCCCTCAGGTACATTCTTTTTATCCGCTATGTCCTTCTTCGTTGCCCGATTTAGGAAAAATAAAACAACTGTTGTCATCAACAGCACCACGAGGATCAGTCCATGATAATCCACACTGTGCTGTCCTCCCTGCAGGAGGTTTGTTTTCAACTGACTGAAAAAGTCCACCGGGCTGAGCAGATATTCCGATTTGTGAGAAATCTCTTCTCCCTGTCCTCCGGACAGCTGAAGCAATAACGAACCGTTCTCAACGATATACGTAAGCAGCAAAATCCCCCAGGCTGCAGCCTGTCCGGCGGAGAACTGTTTCCTTTTGTCCACCAGTGTGACGATCTCCCATACCGCCCAGATTCCCAGCACAGCAAAACCGGATAACACCAGGGAAGAATTACATCCGAAAAGCAGTACATAAAAATAACAGAGAATCCGAAAATTCTTCGGTCTGTCCTTTTCCCCCAGTCGCAGTACACAATACATTAACAGCGGCAATCCATACTGGGACAGCCCGTACACCGGCAAAAACGGCAGATACGCATACATACATCCGGTCAGCATGGCTATGAAACCGACAAGTCCTTTTCTTCTCCGCAGTGTTTCCGATGTTTCTCCGGCCCATCCAAGCAGGCAGAACATTCCCAGATATCCGGCAAAGCTGCCAGCCACCTGCATACAGGCCAGTGCCAGTTCCGCAGGCAGCCACCGGTATAACAGCACACAGGCGGGGGCCGGCATGGTAAGCGCTGTTTTTGCTGCACCGTTCATGAATTCCGGCAATACACCGCTGCCATCCCACAGATGTCTTGCCTGCAGAAGATAGGCGATCACCTCACCGTCCAGCTGATCGTGATACACGAACACAGAGTCCTTCCCTAATACAAGATACGGAACTCCCATAAAAAATACTGCCAACGCTCCCAGAAAGAACCAGGCTTTTTCTGATTTCTGCGTTTTCACTTTTGTTGTCATCTTCGTCATGGTTCCTCCTTCCCGCGTTTCTGCTGTCACAATTCTATTATTTCTCCGGGTTGTCTTCTGTATCTCCGGCGCTTATGGTCCTATCGGTCCAGAGGATCATTCCCACAAGCCACAGAGAACCCGGCAGCAATCCGTTCTTGTAATCCAGGCATCCGGCATCCCGCATGGTATACCACAGGATCATGCCTGCCGCAGTGATCACACAGACTCCTGATATCTTCCAGAACAGGCTTCTGTCCGGTACTGTTTTTTCTTTTTTCTGTCGGAGCATGGCAATGATCCCGCATATCATGCCGCTCACGACCACAACAGCGATTCCCGACAGGAACCACCAGCTGCTGTATTTTAACAAAAGCTCTGTCAGCCTTGGATCTCCCGTCATCATAATGTCTACATTTCTGCCAGAGAAGGAGTCATATCCCCTGCCGTCCAACAGCAGCTGCAACAGTACCGTAGGCATGGCATATCCGAGGCAATCCCAGGCGATCTGATGGATATTGTCGGAAGTATACGTCTTCAGATGATACTCGGCATACTCTCTGAATATCTTCTGTGCTTCCGCCTTGCCGAAACGATCCTCCAACGTCTTTTGTATGCCGGACTCCATGGTTCCCGCATAATACCCGGCATTCCTCATCTCTTTCCAGGTCATCCAGGTACGTAGCTGTTCCGGCCATTCATCGTATTCTTCTTCCTCTCTCATATGCGTCCAGCTGAACCGGCGCATCATGGCGGCGCTCACCGTATTCTCCGCCTTCCCATAGCTGCCCGGTGTCTGCCACATGGGCACCAGCGTGAATAAAATTCCCGCCATTGCCAGAAGGAGCAAAAGTTCCCGGCCTACTCTCTTTTTCTCCGTCTTTCTGCTCCGTAGCTGCCACAGATGTATCAGCCACAGAACAATAAGCGGTACCAGCCCCAGATACAGATTCTCCACCACACACAGTGTACTGAGCGCCCACCAGATTCCGGCTTCGAACAGACCATGTAACGGTCTGGCCGGCGCTGTCGTCTCACCATCCTCCGCCACAGCATCCTGCCGCAGGATCCGGATCACCGCCGACAGTTCCAGCAGTAAAAAGGAATATCCCGGAGAATTCGGCAATACGGCCAGATGACTTTGCATGGCACAGGGAAAGGTCAGAAGCGCCAGGCTTCCCCAGCACAAAAATATCTTTTTCCCTGTCACTCCGCATGCCCGTAAAAATACTACACCGGCATAAAATGCAATCAGGATCTGTACCGTATATACAAAAAAAGTATAAGGGATAGAACTTATGGATTCTATCCCTTTTACAAGCATCAGAAAAAGAGGGTAGCCGATCCCCATGTAGTCATCACACACAAGTGTCTCTGACGCTTTCAGCCATGTGTAGCTATCGCCGAATTCCGGAAAAATTCCAAAGGATCTGACGCCCCAGCAGATTCCCAGAAGAATCTGCACGGAGACACCCAGGAACAGAAATCTGCCTGCAACCTGTGCAGACGCTCTGCCAATTTTTTGCATGTTACTGCTCCTCTAATTCAAAAAAGTTTTTCACCAGTCCACAGATGAAATCCACCTGATCCAGTGTCAGCCCATAGTACATGGGAAGTCTTACCAGGCGCTCGCTCTCTCTGGTAGTATAACGGTCCTCGCCGTGGAACCGACCGAACTTCTGTCCTGCGGGAGAAGTATGCAGCGGGATATAATGGAATACCGTAAGCACACCGTTCTCCTTCATATAGCTGATAAATCTTGTTCTCTGTTCCAGATCTCTTGCCTTGATGTAGAACATATGCGCATTATGCACACAGCCTTCCGGTACGGTGGGCAGGTCGATCTTTCCCGCTTTCTTTAAGGGAAGCAGCTGCTCATAATAGCGGTTCCAACAGGCAAGTCTTGCCTCATTGATCTCATCAGCGATCTCCAGCTGTGCATAGAGATAAGCCGCATTCATATCACTGGGAAGATAGGAAGATCCGTAATTTACCCAGGTATATTTATCGATCTGGCCCCGGAAGAACTTGCTGCGGTTGGTTCCCTTCTCCCTAATGATCTCCGCTTCTTCCACGTCCTTCTTATCACGGATCAGCAGTGCTCCGCCCTCACCCATGCTGTAGTTTTTGGTCTCATGGAAGCTGTAGGCACCGAAGTCACCGATGGTTCCCAGTGCTTTTCCCTTGTAAGATGCCAGTACACCCTGTGCGGCATCCTCTACTACCTTTAAGTTATGTCTTTTTGCGATGTCCATAATGGTGTCCATCTCGCAGGCCACACCGGCATAATGCACCGGAACGATGGCTTTCGTCTTCTCCGTGATGGCATCCTCGATCAGTGTCTCGTCAATGTTCATGGTATCCGGGCGGATATCCACGAACACAGGAACCGCACCGCGCAGTACAAAGGCATCTGCGGTGGATACGAAGGTGTAAGCAGGCATGATCACTTCGTCCCCGGGCTGAATGTTACACAAAAGTGCTGCCAGTTCTGTCGCATGGGTGCAGGAGGTCGTCAGCAGGCATTTACCGGCTCCGGTCCTCTCCTCGATCCAGGCATTACATTTTTTCGTATATTCTCCATCTCCGCAGATCTTCTGATTTTTTACACATTCCTGAATGTAATCTGCGGCTTTATCCACATAAGGCGGTACGTTAAACTTAATATCAATCTCTCTCATAACACATCCTCTTTTCTACTGTCTTTTAGCTTTCTCTATGTTCCCGCTTCCAGCTTCCTACAGCTGTCCCAGGCACATTTTCCGTCACATGACTGATAATATATTTCGGTCTTCCCTTGACTTCTTCATAGATTCTGGCAATATAATGGCCAATCACACCAAGGCTTAACATAATAAATCCGCCAATAATGAGGATCAGCAGGATCACCGTGGTAAAACCTTCCACCGCCGTTCCCATCAGATAGCGCACCAGGGTCTGAATCGCCAGGATCACACTGAACAGGATGGATACCCCGCCCATGATCGTCACCAGCTGCAATGGCAGTGTGCTGAAGGAAGTGGCATTGGTAATGGCATATTTCATCAGACTCCAGAAGGACCACTTGCTCTGTCCGTATTTCCGCTCCTGTACTTCATATTCCACAGTCTCCGTACGGAACCCTGCCCAGAAGGTCAACGCCCGGAAAAAGGTATTGCGCTCCGGCAGTTCCAACAGGACCTGTACTACTTTTCTGTCCAGAAGTTTGAAATCGGAAGAAGCATTCATGTCCATCTTGATCAGTTTGCTCATGATCTTGTAAAAAAGTCCGGCAGACAACTTATATCCCAGACTCTCCTTACCGCGGTCGGCCTTGATACCTTCCACGATCTCGGCACCCTGCTGCCATTTTTCCCACATCTGTGGAATCACCTCAGGCGGATGCTGCAGATCACAGTCCATAACGATCACCGCATCCCCCGTAGTCAGCTCCAGGCCTGCAAAAATTCCAGCTTCCTTTCCGAAATTCCGGGAAAACTCCGCTCCCCGTACTCTCGGATTCTTGGCCGATTCTTCCTTAATACGTTCAAAGGTTCCGTCCTTCGAACCATCACTGATAAATACCAGCTCATAATCGATCCCGTGCTGTTCCAGCAGTTCCCCCAGTACTTTTGCGGTATTGGCAATATTCTGTTCTTCGTTATATGCCGGTAAAACAATCGATAATAATGACATCCTCTAATCCCTTCCGCAGTTCTCGGTCTTGACATACAGGATTCCATCCACAACCCTGGTGGAATTCGCTCCCGGAAAAGTATCCATGTCAATGTATTCCTGCGTCATATAAATCTCACCCACAGTATCCGGATCCAGAAAATTCAGGGTTGCGCCCAGATAGTTCTGCATAAATGCCTGATAATCCGCTCCCTTATAGATCAGATAGTCTCCGCTGAGACCGATCATACCGTCCGTGACTTTTCCGGTAATATCCGTAGTGGGGAATTCATCATACCCGATGACACCCACCAATGCAATGGGAATTCCCTGATAGTACCCTTCCGTCTGCTCGATCCTGTCCAGCAGACGTACACAGTACGCATAGGTCTTCTCGTATTTTTTCTCCAGATTGGAATATCCGATATTATCCGATACTCCATAATTGAATACCAGGATTCCGGCCGCCAGTAATGCCACCCACTGGATCCCGATATCTGTTTTCCCGTCCTCCGACGCATATCTGTCCACAAATGCCAGCATCAGGATCAGATATAATACCCACTGATACCGCATCAGCAAATGATAGGTCAGATTCGGAGAAATCACCAGAATCACATTGGTCAAAAGCGGAAGTCCCGCCGCCAACAGAATTATTATAACGAAAAATGCCGGATTCTTCCACCATTTTCTTCGCAGCATGCTTCTCACCAGCAGATAAGCCACCAGAAGCACCAGTGCCGCACAGGCCGTAAAAGAGAAAATATTGTTCACCAGCACATTTCCATGCACCGTAAATGCCAGAAAATCAACATACATTCCCCGGATCGTTGCAAACAGCCCCAGACCGGAACCTCCCTGCTCCATGGAATTGATCCCCTGATAGGTATCCAGCACCTTTCCCTGTAATTTCAACAGAATCTGCAGGATTACGTAATACAATGCGGCTCCGGCAACTCCCATGCCCAGGTAACGAAGTACATAGAACGCTTTCGTCTTCCAGCCCTTCTCTTCCATAAAAAAGAGCAGGATCACATATACGCACAGCAGAATGGCAAAGGGCAGATATGCCTGATAGATCCCCATACTGAACGCAAGACATACCGCCCCGGCCAGCCAGCCTTTTTTCTGTTTTTTCGTAAAAAGCACTGCCAGAATTGCGAGAAACAGTGCCATCATATAACCATCCATGGTAAACACATAGGCAAAAGTGGATGCCAGTGCCGGAAAAGAAACTAGCAATCCGCTCACTGCCATGATTACCAACGGGTCTGCAAGTTCCAGCAGTTCCGTCAATGCCACCGCCGTCAGCGCCAGCCAGAGCAGACCGATCAGACCAATGATCCACGGAATGGTAAAATACGAAGAAAAGCCGCATGCCACAGACAGAAACCATCGTCCGGAAGTGATCATATTCTGATCAAAATACATACTGCTCAGGCCGTCATGATTCGGAATATCCGAAATCATCACCGGCAGATGGATCAGAATCCCCAGTACAAACGCTGAGAGAAAGGCGATCTTCCATGTATTTTTTATTTTTGTTCTACTAGATTGAAAAAAATCCCACGGGGTCTTCATCCGTCTGTCACTCCTTATTTAGTCTTTCCGCGATCGTCTGTGCGATCTTCTCTCTGCCGGCCTCATTGGGATGCAGGCCGTCATCGGTATAGAGATACAGATCATCCCAGGTGTCATGTGGATAATAGTCATGATAGATGTCTATGACTTCTACATTCAAAGCCTCACACAGCCCGATTTCCGCATTGACATAATCCTCCAGCACACCACCGCCCAGATCATATTCCTCACAGGTCAGTTCCGGATCCGTATACCAGGTATAGGGTGGGGTGATGAAGATAATGCGCAGCTCCGGATAGGCTTCCCGCAACTCCTTCACAATACTGCGGATAGCTCCACAGTAGGTATATTCATCATACGGATCTGCCGTGGATTCGATGGGAGTGCCTGAGTGATAATCATTCAGTCCGGAACCGATAAACAGGATCTTCACCTGGTCAAAATCGATCTGTCCCAGATCTCCCAAAGTATCCTCAAAATAATCCGTGGCTGCTTCTCGGATGTGCACGGTCCTCTGGACACCGAAATCCTTCACCACAAAGGAACGTACCAGTCCGGCCGCAGAAATGGAATCCTTGGTATATCCCAGCCTTCTCTCCGCATCCGCTCTGCCAAGAACCGTTCCTCCCAGCCCACCGTTGTAGCATTTTAAACCTGTCTTCTCCTGAAGCTTTGCTGCGATGGATGTCTCATCACGGCACAGACCATATACACTGTCTCCCAGAAACACTACATCATAAGGAATCCTCTGATATTCCCGGTCCCCCGGAAAAAACAGTACCAAAAGCAGCACGAACAAAACAGCTGCTGTCACACTATATAAAATTTTCCTCTTCCGGCTACTGTTTTTCTTCATAAACCTCAGATATTATCCTTCTATTCTTCCACTCCCGCCGTCCGCAGGATCTCTGCGATCCGGGCAGCCCCCTGCCCGTCGATCAGAATTCTCTCCGCTTCATAGGTTCTCTGCCGCAATTCCCTGTTCTCACAGACATTCCGACACCAGCTGCCGATGGCTTTTCTTGTCTCTTCCGGTGTGTAATGCCATTTTCCGGCATATCCGGCAATTTCCTGCTTTCCCAGCCATTCCGTCAGCCCTTCCTGGTTCTCTGCGTAAGAAAAACAGACAAAAGGCACTCCCAGAACTGACAATTCATAGATTGTCGTTCCACCGGCAGTCACCGCCAGCTATGGAACCAGATACTGCTTTTTGCCAATCTTTTCATTCATATCTTTATAGGCTTTTACAAACCGGTTATAGACATCCACACCCGGCTTGCCCATTTTCTCTAAAACTGCGTCGGAAATGTGTTCCGGTGCAACCTTTAACTGTCCACTGACATGGTGCTCACACAGTTCCCGCAGGATTTCTCCCGCAATGTTGTCTTTGTCTCCGCCACCGGTGGTGATCAGGATATCCGTTACATCATCCTGCAAAATATACTGTGCTGCCGCCTCACAGAACTGCTGCCGCACCGGCACATAAGCAGCTCCGAGATACTGTCCGGTACTGCTGCCATACAGTTCCCGATACTTTTCCCGGGAAGCAAACAGATTGTAATTGATCACACCGTCCACCGGAAATGCGTGCTGCTGCATATCATCCAGCAGATACACCCTGCCAAACCGGTGCAATGCCTGCAAATAAGCATCCGTCACCGCATAGCTGTCCACCAGAAAAACATGCCCGCTTCCACGGATCAGTCCTTCCAGCGCCGAAAGCTCTCCTTCCAGGTCGGCAGGATCCGTCCCAAGGATTTTCACCGGCATGTTCCAGCTCTGCAACAGTTCCGCAGATGCCTGCTCCGCGCACAAAAAGCAGAGTTCTTCCGGATGCTCTATTCTTTTTTGTAATTCCTGTGCCACCGTGAGGCAACGCATCAGATGCCCTGCCCCCGTAACAGCACTGCCGTCCGCACGAAAATAATACATTTCCGCTCCTTACTGCTGTTCCTTCTCTGTGAAATCCACAAGAGACCAGTCCATAGGGGTTCCCAGCCTGGCATCTCTGGTGATCCGTTTGCCCAACAGTTCCTCATAATATCTGGTATGCAGTCCGCAGGAAGGTCTCACAGACCGCAGATTCTCTGGAGTAAACACATCCCCGGCCTTCATATCCTGTGCCACGAACAGGGAACGGGAATGTTCTCTGCTCTTTTTCTGCTTCGGTGTCAAATCGTAGGTCACCTTTCCTACTGCTTTCTCGATCATGCGGATGTGATCCACCATCTCTTTGAATTCTTCCGGTTCCATGGAGAATGCCGCATCCGCACCGCCGTCTGCTCTGCGCAGGGTCAGATGTTTCTCCACCACCTTGGCTCCCAGCGCCACGCCGGCACCGGCCACGGCACAGCCCATGGTATGATCAGAAAGACCTACCACACAGTCAAAGACTTCCTTCATGGAAGGAATCGTCTTCAGATTAATATCCTCATAGGGTGCCGGATAAGCGGAGGTACATTTCAACAGGATCACATTCTCGTTGCCCTCTTCCTTACAGGTACGCAGTGCCAGCTCGATATCCGCCAGATAGGCAATTCCGGTAGACATGATAATCGGCTTGCCGGTACGGGCGATCTTGCGGATGAAAGGAATGTCGTTAATCTCGAAGGATGCCACCTTGTATACCGGTACCTCCATCTCTTCCAGAAAATCAATGCTGGTCAGATCAAAGGGAGAAGAAAAGAATACCAGTCCCATCTCCTCTGCGATCTTTTTCAGCTTTGGCTGCCACTCCCAGGAACCGTTCAGGGCATCCCCATCGTCAATCTGCGCCAGAACGCGCCCCGTGAAGGTTCCGTCCCAGATGGTTCCCTGTGTGATCTGGAAGCAGGGATCATCACAGTCCAGTGTGATGGTATCCGGGGTGTAAGTCTGTATTTTAATAGCATCCGCACCGGCATCCTTTGCCGCCTGCATGATAGCCACTGCTCTGTCAAAATCCATCAGATGATTCGCAGACATCTCTGCAATTACAAAAGTGGGAGAATCTTCACTGATTTTATGATTCCCGATCATGATCTCTTTGTTCATAATAGTGCCTCCTTAAGGAAATACAATATGTTCGTACTTCTTGCTGTCCCGGATCCCTTTCCAGTGTTCCGCTGTCATGCGCATATATGTCACGTCATAAGCAGCTCCGTTTTTCACCACGTGGGCTTTTTTCTCTTCCACGACTTCACAGCCGCAGATCTTATGGAGCTGGATGACACCCTGATTCAGGGTGAATACATCACTGTATACCGCATTTTTCCCAAGATCCAGAAACGCATGGTCATACATACTCATCTCCAGCGCCAGTGCCGTCTGGATGCTGCGCAGTTTCTTCTCGCCCACGTAATAGGCCCATCCCAGATCTCCTGTGGGATTCGTCAGCCCTGTGTAATTGATGACGCCGGCTGCTGTGCCGTCGATCTCAATGATCCAGTAGCTCACATCCGGATCCTGCTGCACTTTGGCAAACCATTTCTTCTGCCCTTCCAGAGTCAGCTTCGGATCCGTATTCATATAGCGGGTAATCTCCGGATCCATGCGCCAGCGCATGATCTGTTCCAGGTCTCCCTCTGTCACTTTTCTTAATGTAACACTCATTCGCAGCCCGCCTTTTCCAACAGTTCACGCATTCCTTTTAAATCAATGGCTTCGTCTAAGGGAATGCTGACACCAAGCTCTTCCTCCAACTGTCCGATGATCATGACATGCGCCAGGGAATCCCACTGCTCCACATCTTCGATCATGGTATCCTCGGTGATGGTTCCCGCCGGAACCTTTAATACATCTTCAATCAGCTTTATGATCTTCTCTTTCATATGGTTATCCTCTGCTTATCCTCATTTTTTCTAACATTTACCACTGTCCGGTCTTCCGTCCGGCAGCCGTCATCCAGCCCCAGGTCAATCGTATAAAGTCTCCTTCAGCCAGTAGGCCCTCTCCGGTCTCTCTGCCAGTGTGATCTCATAGCAGGTACCGCCCTCCTGTGTACTTTCCGTCCTGTGGTAACCCAGCTTTTCATACAGAGCTTCCACCGGCTTATTCTTGGCTGTCGAGATATATCTGCCGCGGAGTCCGGTATATCCTTCCTCCTGCATCTGCTCCTCGATACGGTCGATCACCGCATTCTCGATATTCCTTCCCATGACACGGCAGCTCATGACCAGATCCGTGATCTCCGGCAGTTCTCCGGCAGTATCCACGATGGCTGCTGCCACGATTCCGTTGTCTCCAAACGCATCCGTCACCTGATACAGAAATACTCTCTTTCCGGCATCTTCCACGATCTGCTGCATCTGCTCTCTGGTGTAGCGTTTGGTGGTCAGGTTGAACTGGTTCGTTTTATTCAAAAGCTGTGTCAGCCGATCCAGATGTTCCTTCGGATCCACTGGGATCAGACAGATCTCCAGCTTTTTCACATAGTCTTCAAAGCTCACCGCCTGCTCTGCCATGGCATTTCTGCCGGCATTGGCCCGGTACTGTGCGGTCTTCTCCCGGTCCTCTTTCGTGATCACTGCCCGGGCAAAATATTCTTCATAAATCTTTGCCATGCAGGGCGCCAGTTCCTCCGGTCTTGCCGGGAAATCGGGCACAGTCACCTCCGGCAGCATCTGCCGTACCATTTCCCGTTCCGCTTCGCTGTCATCAAAAAAGACAAAGGAATCCGTTCCCAGATTCAGTTCTTCCGCCATCTTACGGATATTGTCCGGCTTCGGGTCCCAGTTGATCCTGCGGGCTGCGAAATCTTCCGGCCCAAGCAGCATATGGGGATGATGTTCCAAGATCTCCATGGCATCCTCTTCATTATTTTTGGATGCTATGGCTAACAACACACCCTGTTCCTGCATCAGCTTTATGACCCGTTGCAGATTTTTATAAGCCAGACCGCTGTGGTCTTCCGACAAAAGCACCGGTGTGTGATCCGTCTCTCCGGCCAGACCGCCCCACAGGGTATTGTCCAGATCCAGGACCAGCACCTTTTTAGGGGTGCGTTCCTCCAGTTCCGCCTGCTGTACTATTTTTTCCGCCAGAAGAGACTGGGTCTCCATCCCCAGCAATACTTTTCCCATATACCACATTTTCAGAGAAAACGCCTTCTCCTCGCCCTGATGCTCTATGATCCGGCGATAAGGAAATATCCGCACATTGGAATGTTTCTCCGTCAGCTGCTGCAGTGCAGCACTCCACAAACTCTCCAGCTGCTGTTTGCGTTCCGGATCCGCCAGCACAGCCAGTTCCACCGCCCACAGATATGCATCGGAGACATAGAACACACCATGCTCCGGCAGACAGCCTTCCAGCGTCTGAAACCAGTTTCCGATCCGCTTTTTTGCTGTCTGCGGATCATAGTCATGTTCCAGCAGTTCTGCCAGATCCATGATCAGAAAGGTAATGTCCGGCTGAAACGCATGATAAGAGGAAGCCGGGTTCAGCAAAGCTCCCAGTTCATTTCCATAGCCTTCCGCATCGTAGACTTCCGCCTGTTTCTGTAACATACGGATCACCATATTCACATTTACATTGGACAATACTGCCAGTCTGCCTGTTGCCATAGTCTCAGATTCCTCCGGGATTATTTTTCCTCCGTCATCAGACGGTATTTCATCTCTGCGATCTTCCAGTCCGTCAGATTATCGATATCCTGCACTTCCAGTTCCGATACGATCAGGGGTAGAATATTTCCCACCATCAGCTTCTTATTCACTGCAAAGCGGTCCGTACGGAAGACATAGAACTGTCCCACATCATGATAATGGGGCTGCAGGTCCTGGGATCTGCTGTCCAGATATTCGGGATATTTAAATACCAACCGTTCCTGCTCCACTACCATGGCCCGCTGGGGCGGGTAGGAAAAGCTGACCACCGGAATCAGGGTGTCCGCATCGCTTGCTTCCAGCTGTTCTACCGCTGCTTTCAGTTTTTCCGCTGTCACAAAAGGCGCTGTGGGATAGATGCAGCATGCCACATCAAAATGCATGTCACGCTTCTCATATTCCGCCAACACTTCCGCCAGCACATCATTGGTGGTGGCAAAGTCTCCGGAAGTCGCCTCACTGCGGAAAAACGGCACCTCTGCACCGTACTTTTTCGCAATCTCCGCAATCTCCGTATCGTCCGTGGATACCATCACATGGTCAAAAAGTCTGCTGGACAATGCCGCCTCGATGGAATATGCCAGAATCGGTTTTCCACAAAAATCTCTGATATTTTTCTTCGGGATCCGCTTGCTCCCACCTCTGGCGGTGATAATCGCTAATCTGCTCATTTTCCTAACCTCATCTTTCTCATGCCCCATGGCCGCCCTTCAGGCCCGTAGCTTCCATACAAACTGCCGAATCCTGTAATAGAGATAAAACCGCAGATCGCTCTTTTTCTGCATGGCGATGAATTTGCGTTCCTCCGGCCCGGTATATTCCAGATAATATTTGTTCCTGTCGAACTCCGGAAAATGTCGTTCTGTCCCCTCCCGTAGTTCTTTTACAAAAGACAGCTTCGGCTTCTCCACTCCCGACAGATAGGAGAATAAAGTGATCACATAATACAGCTCCGTAAAACGGTATTCGATCTGCTCCCGGTATTCCGCAAGAAACCCTCTGTTCTCGCATTCCGTGTACAAAAGTTCTGCTGCTTTCATACGATCACGGCATTTTTCCTCCGTGATGTGATGTACCGTGGACACCGCATGCTGGTAATAATAATACAGCGGTTCCTCCACTCTCTCAAAACGTCGAAAGTACAGGCTCCACAAGGGGCCTGCACAGTTGTCTTCGTAGAAAATATGCTCCGGAAAATCCAGATGATTCTCCCGGATCACACTATGTTTGTAAATTTTCAGCACCATACTGCCGGGACGCATGAACAGTCTCTCATGCTTTTCCTTCGTCAGATCCCCGGTCTGATCCGGTGTATTGTTGACGATGACCTTCCCGACCTCAAAGGTATGATGATCCACCAGACTGTAATCGCAGCCCACCAGATCCGCTCCGGTTGCTTCCGCTTTTTTCAGAAGCTTCTCGTAATAGTCCGGTGACACCCAGTCATCACTGTCGATGAAACCGATCCATTCCCCCTGCGCCACCCGCAGTCCGGCATTTTTGGCACCGCCCTGTCTTAAGTTCACAGGGTTCGGAATGACACAGACCAGCTCCGGATAACGCTTCTGATAATCCAGCAGGATCTCCAGAGAATCGTCTGTAGAAGCATCATCCACGCAGAGGATCTCATAATCGTACAGTCCCCGGATGGTCTGTCCCACCAGGCTGTCCAGACAATAATTCAGTTTTCCCTCCGTCGCCATATTATAGACGGGCACGATGATGCTCAGTTTTTTACTCATAGGCGTTACAGATTTCCCCGTTCTATTTTTGCTCTGCCGTCTTCTACCCGATAGACAATGTCACATTTTTCAATGGTCTGCAATCTGTGGGCGATAATGATCAAGGTCTTGCGGCCGTGCAGTCGGTTGATAGACTCCATGATGGCTGCTTCCGTATCATTATCCAGTGCGGAAGTGGCCTCATCCAGGATCAGTACCTCCGGATCATTATACAGCGCTCTGGCAATACCGATACGCTGTCTCTGTCCTCCGGAGAGACGGATACCCCGCTCGCCGATACCGGTCTCTAAGCCTTCCGGCAGAGTCTTGATAAATTCATCCAGCTGTGCCTCTTTCAATACTTCCCACAGTCTGTCCTCATCAATCTTGTCCTCCGGCACACCGAAGGCTACATTTTTACGGATGGTGTCATCCAACATGAAGATCATCTGGGGGATGTAGCCGATATTCTTCAGCCATTTCCGGTAATTGCCCGATTCCTTTACATCCACGCTGTCTGCATAGATATGTCCCGTACTGGGTTCCAGCAGTCCCAGCAGAATATCCACCACGGTACTCTTGCCCGCGCCGGAAGTACCCACGATACCTACCGATGCACCCACCGGGATCTTCAGATCCGCATGATCGAAGATCAAACGCTCTGTGTTGGGATATGCATAAGTAATGTCCTTCATCTCGATGCTTTCTTTCACATCCAGCTTCTCATCCTCATCGGTAGCAAAGGACATGTCAATATTTTGTCCGTTGATCTCGTCCTGCAGATTATCGCTGACTCCCATGAAGAAGGGTTCAAAATAGGCGATGGAATTGATCTGATTATTGATACGGTTGACACAGGGCAGTAGTACCAGTGCCGCTGCTGCCAAAGTTCCGAATACCGTCAGCATATTTTCCGTGGATACTCCGGTCGCCACGAGGAAGATCATGTAGCCCACCATTGTAGCTACACAGGCTGTCTCGATCAGCAGCTTAGGCACCTGATTATACAGACTGTAACGCTGTACGGCATCCACATATCCCTTACCGCACTTGCGATACTCGGATACGAAATACTGCTCCTTGCCGGAGATCTTCACTTCCTTAATTCCCTGTACCGTCTGGGAGATCCATTTGAACAGACTGCTGTAATAATCCTGATTATCCTTGCCTGCCTTGTACATGATCGGCTTCAGGACCCGCTTGATCAGCCACATCAGAAGCAGCAGTACCACCGCCATCAGGATCGTCATGGTACCACTGGAGATAAAGCAGTAGCTGATGACGAACAACGATACCACCGTATCGGACATCAGCTGTAAAAGTGCCAGGATCAGGGCATACATATTGTTTACATCCGAAGTGATGCTTCGCTGCACCACTGCAGTATCCGCATTCAGATAAAATTCATACCCGCGGCGCAGATAGTTGCGCATCATGCGCTCCGAGGTCCGGAACTGGTTCGTGTATACGAAAGATAATGTCAGCTTCTGCTGGAAATAAGTAAACAGATTCTTCACTACGAATACCAGGATCAGAAGTACCATGACAATGATGGAGAAAGTCCGGTAGCTTTCCACTCCCAGGATCTCATAGCAGGCTTCCGCCACCCGGCTGTGCTGAACCGCTTCGGGGTCAATGACGATCTGCATGACCTCCACCAGCATTCCCACGCCGGCGGTCTGTAAAAAGGCGCTGATCACCATAAGAAAGATCAGTCCCACCATGGTTCTTTTCTGTTTTTGATCTAACAGGACTCGTAATTTCTTGATTATCTGTATCATCGATTCTCTCCAAACTTAAATCTGTTCGTTCTGTCTGTGGATCAGCGGATCTTCATAAGCATCCATGAAATCAGCCCCCAGACGTACCGCTTCCTCCGCAAAGGGGAGTCCCTTTACTTCCGTAAATACCGTGACCACCTTTTTAAAACGCAGTCCCGGGAAGAAATTCAGCATTTCCATGGGCATGGATGCATCAAACTGCGGATACTCCGCAAACAGCTTACGGTAATCCAGCAGATCCCTGGGATGCGGTTTCAGGAAGATGGTGCCTTCTTTCTCATACATTTTGATAATGTCACGGAAAATCCGTTCTCTGACATCCAGCGTACACAGAGGATCCGTGAGGATCAGGATCTTGTCCCCCACCCTGCTGCTCTCCGCGATCTGATATTCCAGTTCCTCTTTATTTCTGACAAAAGCCTGCAGGAGCAGCTGCTTGTCCTCTTCCGTCAACCGGTCCTCGAGCGGTTTTCTCGGTACTTCGATATATCTGGGGCAGGGATAACGGATGGCAGATATGTCATTGACTTCCATATCGATACAATATTTGCCGTAACCGTTCTGTACAAAGATCAGATTCAGATACATGGATAAAAAGGCCTTGAGCTTAAAATGGCCTCTGTTGTCATACCGGGCGGCATCGAAATTCTTCAGACAGTTCAGACCATCCTCCACTGCATGATAGCGGATATGATTCTGATTCAGATAATACCCGATGGGGTCGGAATCACAATAGACATAAATATCCTTGTATTCTTTCAGGTTCACCGGTACGTAAGGTACCTCCAGTCTGGCATATTCCCGCGTAAAACGGATACGGTTCTTCAGATTCCCCAGGAAATTCCCGGTATCCAGGCGGTATTTTGCCAGCTCCGGGAAAAAGTCCTCTCTCTTCTCATCGAACTCCAGGACTTCCTCAAACAGGCCCGTGCTCTCCACCCGGGCCTTCAGATTTTCAAAATTGTTGGACATTTTGGACAGCACTAAAGTAGCAGTTCCCGCTTTCCTCGCAGGATCTGCCTCTGCCCGTATTTTTAACTCCTTTAAAAACGTCACATATGCATGATAGTAAGTGTGACATATATAAATTCTGTCTTTCATATACCAGTCTCTACTATTATTGCTCAATATTACTTTATTGTTATAACCATTTGGATTTACTATAACACACTTTTCTCTTCCAGTAAAAAATCTTATGAAATTTTAAGAAAGTAGGGGACAGTTCTGCCATTACAGTTCATATACCCAGATTCCCCAATAAGAGTCGTCCGTTTCATAATAGCCCACGAGCTCCAGACCCATGCGTTCGGCATCACCGATCTCGGCACCGGAAAACAGGTATTCACATCCCAGTTCCCGTAATGCATCCATATCGAACTCCAGTCCTTCATACACCAGGGTATTGCCCTTTTTCAGTTGCATATAATTACCGGTAATATTGTTGAATAGATAACATCGGTTTCCCCACAGGTCAAAGTATACCCGTACTTCCTCATTTTTCTCCAGCTCTGCTGCAATAACTTCTCGAAAGCGGTGCTTATATTCCAGAGGATAATTATTGGAATATCCATCCACCGTATAAAAACCATGCATCAGGGACGGAGCCGGACTGATCCCCAAATGTGCCACACGGTAAGTACTCTTGTCCCGGCCGATAGCATCGTCTATTTCCTGCATCAGGTCCTCTGCGAACCAGCTCTCCCAGGAGATATATCCCGTGACATCTGAGCCGTTATTGATCTGGTTCACATTCAGATACATGCCTGAATTCACTTTGAGCAGCTGAAGTGTCGGAAGCAGACAGATCAGAATGACCGCAAGCTTTCCCGCCTGCATCCTCGCATCCGTATGCGGCACTTTTGTTCTCCATAGCACTGCCGCTGCCCATGCGAACTCCAGATACCATGCTGCCGGGTACAGCCAGTAGACACGGTGCATCTGAAAATAATGCAAAAATCCCGTGGCATTGTTTTTCCAGTCAACCACTGCCGTCAAATGACAAAATGCATAAAACAGGGCTATGGCGACCAAGAATAAAAAGTTGATCACAGCTGCCTTATAAAGGATCCGGTCGGTCTCTTCCTTTTTACAAAATGCTCCCAGGATCAGGAACAAAATAATGGGCAATATCAAATATTTATGTAACGACGGTGCGTGCTGTGAGCTGTTTAGGAAAACGCTCCGAAAGGTCTCAAAAAACGGCGTTGCGGAGGATATCATTTCCTCCCGGTGGCTGACATAGCTGCTGTTACCAATGAGTATCTCCAGGATCAGCGCCCTGTTAACGATCATATACGTTAACAGCAGCTCTCCAAATCCCCATAGCGGCCATGAATTCCTTCTTTTTAGGATCACAGCGATGATGATCGCCAAGAGCCACAGACCTAACACCACATATCCCGTATACACCAAATGGCTGGTGAGTCCAAACACTGCAGTGATCACAAGTGCCTGAATTACATTTTTCCGTTTCCAAAAGCATAAAAACGCATACATGATCAGTGGAATGCCAAATTCCGACAATCCATAAATCGGATACAGCGGCAGGACGCTAAAACAACTTCCGGCGATCACCGCCAGAATACTACTATCCGTGCTTTCCTTTACCAGGAGATACATTCCCAAAAAAGCCAGGAAAAAGCAGATGATATACTGGATGAGAAATGCAATTCTTGTGGGAAATATACAATACAATGGCAGAAACAGAACAGCGGAAGGCTGCATACCACTTGCATTGACCCCTCCAAGCATTTCCGGATATATAATACTCCCATCCAGTAAATGTCGGACGGAAAGCACATAATTCATAATACTTTCATCTAATTGATCGTTGATCTCAAAGATACAACCATCCCCAAGAATAAAATAGGGGAGAAAAAATACAATCGCAATCAAAATGCCCATCCACCACAGAGGGATTCTATCCAGCCACAGGAGAAATCGGTTAATCTGTTTTCCTATTGCAGTTTTTTCTTTAGAAATGAACAATAATATAGTCCCCCTTATCCACGATATATCCATCCTGTGGATATTCCGGCAGCTTCAGTGACTCTTCTTCCGCCTCCGCATATCTGTCGATATCCCCGCAAGCCACCAGTGAATGCCCGTGCATTGCGAAAAACTTTACCAGCTCCGCATCGGAATCAAAGGCATAACGGCCCCAGTCGATGACCGACAATGCCGGTGTCTGCGCCACCCACACACCTCTGGAACCACGATTATATTTGTCCAGCAGATCCGGATCGATGAGATCCGTAAGTCGTTTCATCTTATAATATTTGCTATCGCCGTAGCTTACATAGGCATCCTTGACGATACTGTAAGGAATTTCATAATTCCCCGTGAAAATCACCGGCTTTGATGTATCGAAATCCCGCTCCAGATCCAGTGCGATCTGATCGACCGTCTGCACCGCCGCATCGTATTTCTGTTTATCAATGTAGAACCATTTCGTCATATCCATGCACTGGTTCCAGACGATCACCGCCAGCACAAGAATCGCAATCCCGCGCACGCCACGGCAAATGCGACTATTTTGAGACTTCTGTGTCTTCCGTTCCCACCATGCTGTCACCTTCCATACCGCATAGACAAAAAGCAGCACTCCGTATCCGCAGAAAATGGGCAAAAACTGTGCCGAACGGTACAGTGTTGCCTTTCCTTCGATAAATAACAGCGAAAATGCCGCCAGATAAGCCGTCGGCAGGAGGATCAGTGCCCACAGGTCTCTGCCGCGGATCACCCGCACCAGGGTAACCACTGTAATTACGACCGCCGATAACACAAAAATCCGGATTGGCAGATAAGCATAAGCAAACACACCGTACAATACAAAAGTACGTTTCAGGATCATGATCAGCTCGCCGAAGGCT